>Ga0209534_10000676_pt1 | contig 38421 bp, 38 predicted proteins | sample COG_07_FD_184751 | JGI IMG/M metagenome (GOLD analysis project Ga0209534, IMG submission 184751) | Pelagic Microbial community sample from North Sea - COGITO 998_met_07 (SPAdes) (version 2) | ecosystem: Environmental > Aquatic > Marine > Neritic zone/Coastal water | place: Helgoland, sampling...
GTCTTTCCAGATCTTGTAGCATACTTTTGAGCGCTAAGAATACTTGTGACAAATAAAAAACAAAACAAAAACCTAAACTTCATGTACATAAAGATATCAATATTAACCCACTTTTTCAGTTTGATCAAGGCTTTATCTGATTATCAGTTTAGAAGTTTCGACCACCCCGTTAACAGATAATTTAATAAAGTACACACCGGGATTAATTGAACCTACATTTAACGTATTTGTATTTAAAGATGTTTTTAGGACTATTTTGCCGTTTAAATCAAATAATTCAACATTTTTAATTCCGCTAACAGAAGTCTTAAGTGTAACATAACCAGACGAAACAGGATTAGGGAAAATCTTCAAACCTAACTGTTCATTTTCGTTAACAGACATTGAAGAGTTTACAGTTATTGTTCCGTACATGGATGAGTGAGGAGTACAAGTATAGTCTGTAACACCAGGCTCATTAAAAGTTAAAGAATAGGTGTAGCCCTGCCCATGATAATCGCTGTCAAAAGTATGTGTTCCAGAAGTAGAGATTAGATTGTGAGACCCTGACCCCCAAGTCCAAATCACAGTGTCTCCAACATCAATAGTGATCTGCTGATTGGTACTTTGCATATTCCAGTCAAAATTATATTCGGTTTGGGCATTACAAAGAACACTTAAAATCGTAAAAGCTAAAAAAGTAATTTTTTTCATGTTGAAATTTTTTTAGTTATTTTATTCAAAGATAGTCACAAACTAAACTTAGTTTGGCTTAAAGTTTTGTTAAAAAACTTTATACAATAGGTGTTTTAACGATTAATTAACACGCCAAGGGGGTTGTTTTTTTTAGATTGCCAAAAAACACTATAGATTATGAAAAAGCTTACAGAAATAGAAATAAAAAATAAAATAGAATCTTTACAAGACTGGGATTTTTATGAGAATGCACTACATACTGATTTCGAATTTGACAACTTTAAAGACTGCATGTCTGCTATGAACAGAATTGCTTTTGAATGTGAAGCGTTAAATCATCATCCAGAGTGGAAAAACACCTACAATAAATTAGATATCAGACTTACAACTCACGATGCAGGTGGTGTTACAGAACTAGACTTTAAACTTGCAGAGAGTATAAACAAAATAGTTGAAGTTGAAGAGTAAATTTAATTTTAAATCCACTTTAATTTCTTCACCTCCAAAGGAGTTTCTACCCCACCAGTGTGCTCCGTAGATTTAGGCTCAAAAAGTAGGTTAAAAACAACTTCTCCATTCGTGTGAGGTCGGTGCTCAACTCCTTTTGGAATAATTAAAATTTCCCCCTCCTTAACTTCTACAGTACTACCGTCTCGAAAATCCATTAACAAAGTTCCTTTAAAAACCATAAATAGCTCGTCTTCGTTCTCATGGCTATGCCATACAAAATCATCTTTAAGTTTACAGATTTTTACATATTGCCCATTTAACTCACCTATTATTTGTGGTGTCCATTGTTTTGTGAACAAAGAAAACTTATCCATTATATTAATTGCCTCAATTTTTTTCATAGGAACTGATTTTTTAAAGAAATTTATAAAACAGATATATCAACAATAACAAAACAACAAACACCCAAAGATTTAGCACCTTTTTTCTTTTATTTTTTCTAAACATGTTGTCCATAAAACTTAATTAAATGTTAAGTTATAATATTTTCTATAAATTATATGTAGTTTCGTTTTTTAACGATAAAAAAACTACAAATGAAGAATTTAAATAAACTTTTTTTAATTGTTTTTTCTTTAATTATGACAGTGTCATCATACAGTCAAAACAGATTAAACATTTCTGAATCAGCCCTAAGTTGGGAAGGTAAAAAAGTAACTGGAAGTGGGCATAATGGTTCGTTACAGTTTGGTGACAGTAGTGTTTTAATGGAAAATGGTAAAATTATAAGCGGAGTTTTTTCTGTAGATATGACATCACTTACATGCGATGATTTAACAGGGAAAGGCAAGAAGAGTCTAGAAGGTCACTTAAAGTCTGAAGACTTTTTTGCAGTAGATAAACACACCTCAGCGAGCCTAACTGTAACTAAAGTTGCAAACAACATTGCCTCTGGAGTTTTAACTATAAAAGATATTAGCCACCCTATAAGCTTTTCGCTAATTAAAAGTAATGAAGGTTACATTGCTGACTTAGTTTTTGATAGATCTAAATATGACGTAAAGTATGCCTCAGGTAGTTTTTTTAAGAATCTAGGAGATAAATTAATCTTAAATGAAATTGAACTATCAGCAAAACTAAAATTTAATTAATATGAAATCAAACTTTAACAAACCCCAATGTGGATGCGGAAACACAAGTGACTCAAATGGTTATTGTGACGGATCACATTCAAACAAATAAGATAAGCCCTTTAAGGGCTTTTTTTATTCCTCTAATTTAGAAGATAGCATAAACCACCTTTCCTCTTTTGCACTTATTTCAGCAATAATTTTTTCCAACTCACCAGACATCAATAGAATTTTTTCCTGAGATAAATTCTCTTGTAAAAACTCTTTTTCAACCTCTTTCTTTTCATAATTAAGAGTTTTTATTTTGCTTTCAATGTTTTTTAGCTCTTTTTCTTCATTATAGCTTAGCTTATTTTTTGCCGGCTCTTTCCAGGTTTTGCTGTCACTAATTTCTTTTTTAGAAACGTATGGCTTACTGTCTTCATAAGATCTATAATCTGAATAATTTCCAGGAAAATCTTCAATCCTCCCCTCTCCTTTAAACACCAATAAATGATCAACAACTTTGTCCATAAAATATCGATCATGAGAAACCACAATGACACATCCAGGAAAATCTAGCAAGAAGCTTTCTAAAACATTAAGAGTGACTATGTCTAAATCATTAGTAGGTTCATCTAATATTAAAAAATTAGGGTTTTGGATCAAAACGGTACATAAATAAAGTCTTTTTCGTTCCCCTCCACTTAATTTTTCAACAAAGTCGTACTGCTTTTGTCTGCTAAATAAAAATCGTTCTAGTAGCTGTTGGGCACTTATCTGTTTTCCCTTTTTTAGCGGAATGTAATCTCCAAATTCTCTAACTACATCTATCACCTTTTGGGAGTTTTTGACTTTAATACCGTTTTGTGTGTAGTACCCAAACTTTATAGTTTCTCCAATAATTATTTTACCAGATTCTGGAGCTGTTTTTCCAGTTAAGATATCTAAAAAAGTACTTTTACCTGTTCCATTTTTACCGATTATACCAACTCTCTCTCCTCTTTGAAATTGGTAGCTGTATTTGTTTAAAATAGTTTTGTCATCATAAAACATAGAGACTTTATAAAATTCAACAATTTTAGTTCCTAACCTTTCCATGTTTAGCTCTAGTTGGACTTCATGGTCATTTCTTCTTTGTTGAGCAAGGTGTTTAATTTCTTTAAAGTCATCTATTCTTGATTTAGACTTTGTCGTTCTGGCCTTCGGCTGTTTACGCATCCATGTGAGCTCTTTCTTAAAGAGCTGTTTCACTTTTCCTTGCTCAATAGCCTGCCTTTCAATTCGAGCCTCTCTTTTGTCTAAATAATACGAATAATTTCCTTTATAATTATGCAGCACACCGTGGTCTAGTTCAATGATTTCATTACAGACTCTTTCTAAGAAATATCGATCATGAGTAACCATAAAAAGAGTAATATTTTCTTTAGCAAAAAAGGATTCTAACCATTCAATCATTTCTAAGTCTAAATGATTGGTGGGCTCATCTAAGATTAGTAAGTCTGGCCTGTTAATTAGAGCATTAGCCAAAGACAATCGTTTTTTTTGTCCACCAGACAGTTCTTTTACTTTTTGATTTATTTTATCCAGCTTTAACTTATACAAGATTTGTTTGTACTGTGTTTCAAAATCCCACGCTTGGAAAAGCTCCATTTCTTCAAATGCTTTTTGGTAGTTTTCTGTATCCTCTGAATTTAATATTGCTTTTTCATAGTTTGAGATGACTTTTAATATTGGATTGTCACTATTAAAAATTGATTCTTCAATTGTAAGGTTATCGTTGAACTTTGGGTCTTGAGACAGAAACGACACGGCAATGTTTTTTCGATAAGTTATTTCTCCCGAATCACATGTGTCTTCACCCGAAATAATTTTTAAAATAGATGTTTTCCCTGTTCCATTTTTAGCAATGAAAGCGATTTTTTGACCTTTATGAATACTAAATGAGACACCTTCAAAAAGTGTGACTTCACCATAGGACTTAGAAATATTTTCTACATTTAGATAATTCAAGACTATATATTTTGTTGCTTTACAGCAAAAGTAAAGAGTCTTGTTAAGATATACTATCTTTAAACCATGAACATTAGATTAATTATTTTATTATTAGTGCTTTTAATTTCTTGTGCTGACGAGAAAATCATCTATGATGTTCCAGCTACTGATCCAGATAATGGAGGTCTAATTCTTCCACAAGGATTTGGAGCACTAGTTGTTGCCGATAGCGTAGGACCTGCAAGACACTTGGCTGTCAACAGCAATGGAGACATTTACATTAAGCTCAGAATTGATACAGGGGACAAGGGAAATATGGCGCTTAGAGACACCAACGGAGATGGCAAGGCAGACATATTCAAAAGGTTTGGAGACTACCCGAATGACGGACGGTTTGCAACGGAAATGAAAATTCACAACGATTACCTTTACTATAGCTCAGAACTAGTTGTTTATAGACAAAAGCTTGATCCAAATAAACTTATTCCAATTGGAAAACCTGAAGTTATTATGGTTGATGAATATCCAATTAGATGGCATAATGCAAAATCGTTAGCGTTCGACAATAAAGGAGGAATGTACGTAACATTTAGCGCGCCTACTAATGCCTGTGAAGACCTGAGGTTAACAGCTGGAGATCCAGACGCAGTTGTTAAAGGCGAGTTTCCATGTTCACAATTAAACATTCTTGGTGGAGTGTGGAGGTTTGACGAAAATAAACTTGAACAAAGACAGTCTGATGGAGTTAGATTTGCTACAGGCCTTAGAAGTATTGTAGGCATTACTTGGAATAAGAAAGAAGATAATCTATACGCAGTAAATCATGGAAGAGACTACCTTCACAATCATGCACCCGATTATTACACTAAATGGCAAAACTCCACTTTACCATCAGAAGAGTTTATGCTGATCAAAAAAAACGATGATTTTGGATGGCCCTATACTTATTACGACCATTTTAAAAATAAAAGAATGTTAGCTCCAGAATATGGAGGAGACGGAACACAAGAAGCCAAAGGCTATGCAGAGCCTATAATGGGTCTTCCCGCTCACTGGGCTCCAAATGATTTATTGTTTTATACAGGAAATCAATTTCCAGAAAGATATAAAGACGGCGCTTTTATTGCTTTTCACGGATCGACCAATAGAGGACCTTACCCACAAGCAGGATATATTGTTGCTTTTATCCCATTTGAAAATGGAAAACCAGATGGAAATCTGGAGGTTTTTGCTGATGGTTTTACGGGCACAGATCTTGTTAAGCAAATGAAAGACTCTAAGTATAGACCAATGGGCTTAGCTCAAGGGCCAGACGGATCATTATATATTTCTGAATCAAGAAACGGAAAAATATGGAGAGTAATCTTTAATGGAGACAAATTAAAATATGGTGAAGAAGCGCTAAATCAAATGGAAAAACTTAAACAAAAAAGTTATTTGAGAGTTCCAGATAAAGAACTAGATTTGTTGCCTCTTTAACAAATAAAAAAAATTAGAAATGTATTCGATAGAATTTGACAAATCAATTATCAAAGAAGTTAAGCTGATTAACGTAGAAACAATAATTACACACGAGGAAATAATTGAACAAAAAGCAGATAAACTTATAAAGTATATTGAATCTTTTAATTATGATGATATTATTATATCTTCAATTTTATGTTGTAGTAAATCACATGTTATTATTGATGGTCACCACAGGTATTTTGCTTTAAAAAAACTTGGCTATAAAGAAATTCCAGTTACTCTTTTAGATTACGACTCTGATTTAATTAAGACTGATTATGAAGAAAAAATAAGTAAAAATCAAATCGTTGAATTCGGAACAAAAGGCAAGTTACTTACCCCTAAAAGCACTAGACATGTGTTTTATTCATCATCAACTGAGAATTGGGAGCCAATTATTTTATTATCAAGTTTGTTTAAATTAAAAGGGAGCAAAAATCTTTAATAAAGAATTATCTAATTCCAATAGAAACTCCGACAGTTACAGAGTCATAGTCTTGAGAAGTATAATCTGCAAATAATTTAATCCCAGGAAGGTTAAAGCTTAACCCAGCATTTCCACTTATAGATTGTTTTTCCCATTCTACTTGCAAAGGGTCTGTAACTGTAAGTACTACAACCTGTGTACTATCAAGGACGGAATAAGACAAATCATAAGAGCCTAAAACACTTAAATTGGAAACCCCTTTTGAGTAACCAAAACTTGCGTAAAAAGTTATCAGCTTAAGATCAATAGAAGAAATAATCTTAGCAGTATAGTTATTCATATCCATTGTTGCTCTTTGGTTAATTCCCTGAAGATTTGAAGTTTTTTGAAACGCATAATCAATAGAATAATTACTATAGGCGATAAGTAATGATAAGTCTATAAAAGGAATCTTGTCTGCCGGTCCAAAATGCTGTAATAAATTGTGTTTGATTCCAACTCCCATTAATCCAATATCTGTGTTTTTAGTTGACTTTGTTGGAATGTATCGAACAATAAGATCCGTTTTAAAGGGAAGACCCAAACCAACTTGAATATTTGGAGTTATCAACATGTTTAAAAAAAGATCACTTTCGATACCAGAAGGAGCTATAAACGTTGCGTTAAATTCATTTGGAAAGACATCCGAGCCATCATTTATTGAAACAGACAAGGTTTCGTTTGTATTATCACCAAGAACGGTTGGGAGATAATCTGAAGAGGATGTGATGCTGGTTAAACCAGAAGTAGAAAAACTTTTTGCATTGGATGGAATAAAAAATGTGTTTAAAGAAATTGTAATATCAAAACCAAGTTTTTTATGAGTTTTGGCCGAATGAGACCAGCCACTTCCCATTCCAAAATTTACACTAGTGACCAGAGGGTTTAAGTATTCTTTAAACAACATTGATTGATCTTCTGAAGAGGCAAGAAGTAGATATTCAAGATTTTCAAAATTTTGCGAAAAAGAACAGGTACTAAAACATAAGCTTACAAATAAAATAAGTTTTTTTTTCACTACTTATTAGGTTCGAATAATTCTAGAGGGATATTAGGGAATAATTTTCTAGCATTTTTATAATACAGTTTTTTCAAAATTGAATCAGGTAAATTTAATCCATACATCTTCCAGTGAGCATGTCTTTTTCTGTAGTAATCAAAATACTCATCACTTGTTTCTAAGATTCTAAAATATACATTGAACTCACTCTTTTTGTAAGTATCCTTTCCAAACAAAACCCTGTCTTGATGTTCAACAAAAAACCTTCTTGCTCTAATAGGTTGTCTTCCAAGTTCAGCAATTACCGCTCCAATTTCGGTGTAAACATTGGATAGCTCGTCAAGTTGAGCACTCATTTTGTCTAAATCATTTCCATACCAACCAAGATGTGCATTAATAAAGGTTGTATTAGGGTTGTTTTTAAACATATTGTATTGTTCTTGCATAACAACGTCAAAAGAAGGGTATTCGCTTGCAGGCCTAAAACTTGCTGGTTTTTGCCTAGCATGTAACCACCTTTCGTTATGCTTGTCTATAGGATCAAAAAACGGAGAAGGCTCCCCACTGTGTATAAGTACAGGGATATTTAATTCTCCACAAATTTGCCATATTGGATTTAATCTTTCGTCGTCAACCTTAACTCTGCTGCCACTATTATCCTTTAGGTTTAGACCAAGATTTTTATAAACTTTCAGCCCAATAACACCTTGCTTTACAGCGTCTTTAATTATTTCAACATTGTTAGCGCCAAAATCTGCATCATCAATTTTATTAAAATCCACATTAACAAATACACCAAATCTATTAGAGACCCCTTGTTTTTTTATATTTTCAAGAGACTCAGTCAATGAAAGATCCATCAGGTCTTGATTTCCTGCAAATGTGGCAAACCCAGAACCGCTTAAATTAATCATATAGCCCATGTTTAAGCTGTCCATTTCAGCTACAAGATTAGTAAAATCCATAACAGGCATTTTCCATTGATGACTATGAACATCTACAAACGGAAATTTTGCTCTATCACGTGGATTTTCAGCTACTACCAGTGAAGATTTTGGGCTATATTCTTCTATGTCCATTAGGTTATTTTTCTCTTGAATTAAATCAATTGCGAAATAAGTAACCATTGTGGCAAATGTCACAAAAAAGCTGAATTTCAGAAAATTCTTAAAAGTTGACCATTTAAACATGCGGCTGTTATTTTAAAGGAATTGAAACCAGCGTTTTGTCCCACTTTAAATTTAAATATGTGCTTAATGAGTCTGTACTAAAATCGATAGTAAACTGCTCAGCAGACTCAGAGATATTAATGCTTTTAGAAGATATTCTTAACACATCCTCCGTTTTATCCGCTTCCGCAATAGCAAAATAAGTGTCATCATTAAAATTCAGAGCTATCGTCCAATTTTCTTTTCCTGGAACAGTGTAAAGACTATATTTCCCAGCGGATAATAACTCTCCTCCAAAAGTTATGTCTGCGCTTGAATAAAATGTTGTTGCAGCGTTGGCACCAGTTCTCCAGTACTTTCCAAACGGCACTAATGCACCTTCACTTTCGTCGCCAAAAATCAGTCTGTCTTTTTTGAAAGGCCTACTGTATTCAACTTCATAATTCACATTTTCTGAGCTAAATTTTACGATTTGTAATGGGCTGGCAGGAAATACTGTTGAATACACAAAAAACAAGACTATTGCAGCAAGTAAAATTCCGATAACTAATAATAATTTTTTCATAGTTTTTTAATTTCCTCAAAGATATTTAAAATTTAATTAGCAATAGCTAATACTCTATCTATTGTATTATTAATTAAACCTTATTATATGTATAAAATCTAAAATATAGAAGTTTTTATATTTTCAATTTTTCACGGTTTTTCACGGTTTTTCACGGTTTTTTTTTAATTTTTGACGATTTTTAGTCAATATAAGTCCTTTTTAGTGCTTTTTGCTAAAAAATAAAATCAACCTTTTGAATGTAATTTTGTTATGTATTTTCCAAAAACATCAAACTCAAGGTTTACTAAACTGCCAACTTTAAAACTATTAAAATTCGTGTTTTCATAAGTGTAAGGAATTATTGCCACACTAAACTCAGACTCTTTTGAGTTTACAACAGTAAGGCTTACACCATTTACTGTTATAGAGCCTTTTTCAATTGTAATGTTATTGTTTTTTGGATCATATTTAAATGTAAAGAGCCAGCTCCCATTTTCGTTAACAACTGATTTACAAGTTGCAATTTGATCAACATGACCCTGTACAAAATGCCCGTCTAGTCTGTCGCCTACTTTTAAACACCTCTCTAAATTTACCGAATCTCCTAATTTAAGCTTCCCAAGATTTGTTTTATTTAACGTCTCTTTAATTGCTGTAACTGTGTATGTGCTATCGTCTAGGCTAACCACAGTTAAACAAACGCCATTGTGAGAAATACTCTGATCTACTCTTAACTCTTTAGACAAATCACTGGCTATTGTGAAGTCAATATTTGTATTATCGTGTTGTATAGAATTTATAATACCTATATTTTCAATTATTCCTGTAAACATTATTATGTAGCTTTTATTTGATTAAATTTACTGAATATTATTAAACGATTTATTAGAATTCTGATGGAAAATAATAAAAAACTAAAAGTAGGGATATCTATTGGAGATATGAATGGGATAGGCCCGGAAATTATTCTAAAAACTTTCAATGACAAAAGAATTTTTGAGTTCTGCACCCCTATTATATATTGCTCTTTAAAGAATCTAAATTTCTTTATGTCTCATTTTGGTTTTGAAATTAAAACTAATGTTATTACATCTCCAGAACAAGTTTCTTCTGATTGTTTAAATATAATTGAACCTTGGAATTTTTTACAAGAAATTAATTTTGGAAAATGTGATTTTAAAATTGGAGAACTAGCAGTTAAGTCATTAAGATCTGCGGCCTCGGACATAAAAAAGAAAAAAATAGAAGTTCTTGTTACAGCACCTATTAACAAAGAGGCTATACAATCTGACAACTTTACTTTTAAGGGTCACACAGACTATCTAGACAGTGTGTTTGATGGTAGCAGCCTAATGTTTATGATTACAAATAACTTAAAAATCGGACTTCTAACTGAACACGTTCCTTTAAGCTCAATTAAAGATTTGATTAATCAAGAATTAATAACAAAAAAAATTGATGGGATTTATCAATCTTTAATAAATGACTTTAGTATTTCTAGACCAAAAATAGCTATGCTAGGGATTAATCCTCACTCAGGTGATAATGGAGTAATTGGAAATGAAGATGATACAATTTTAAAACCTGCGTTAGAATTAGCTAAACAATCGGGCAAATTAATTTATGGCCCATATGCTGCAGATAGTTTTTTTGGCTCAGACAATTATAAAAATTTCGATGCCGTTATAGCTGCTTATCACGATCAAGGTCTAATACCTTTTAAAACCTTATCTTTTGGCTCAGGAGTAAACTACACCTCAGGATTAGATATTGTTAGAACTTCACCAGATCACGGAACTGCTTTTGAAATTGCCGGCAAAGGAGTTGCAGACCAAACTTCATTTAAAAAAGCATTGTTTGCTGCAATTGAAATTTTTAATACTAGATCACAAGAAAATGAACTTTCTAGCAATGCTTTAAAAGTTTTTAGATTACCCAAAAAGAAAAAGAACAGCAAGTTTAAGTCATAAAAAGAAATTTTATATATTTGCACCCTCGAAATAAATTGAAATGAAGCCTAATAAAGATTTCGATATTGAATTTGTTGGATTAAAGTTAGGTCTTCATGATTTTGAGTACACTATTAAAAACACGTTCTTTCAAGATATTGATTTTATTGACTTTAACAACATTAACGTGTTGGTTAAGGTTAAGCTTGTCAAGAAAACAACCTTACTAGAACTCAATCTTGATTCTAAAGGCCATGTTGAAGTTAATTGTGATATCTCTAACGAAATATTTAATCAAGAGATTAATAATAGCTTTGATTTGGTTGTAAAGTTTGGACAAGAATTTAATAATGACAGTGAAGAAATATTAATTTTACCTCATAATGAGCATAAAATTAATGTTGAGCAATTGATTTATGAACTTATAGCTCTTTCAATTCCTCAAAAAAAAATTCACCCAGGAGTTATTGATGGTACACTAAAATCAGATATTTTAGACAAGTTAAATGAACTTAGTCCGAAAGAAAATGTTTCAATAAACAATGGAGAAATTGACCCGCGTTGGGAAAAATTAAAAAAAATAGTAACAGATAAATAAAAAGAATTATGGCTCATCCTAAAAGAAAAATCTCAAAAACAAGAAGAGATAAGAGAAGAACCCATTACAAAGCTACAGAAGCTCAAATCGCAACTTGCCCTACAACAGGGGAACCTCACTTATATCATAGAGCTCATTGGTTTGAAGGGAAGTTATATTACAGAGGAAATGTGTTAATTGACAACTCTGCTGTAGAAGAAGCTTAACAAATGTAATTTCTAAATTAAAAAACACTCTTTTGTTAATGAGTGTTTTTTTTTGTCTTAACAAATTACACTTTCATCAATTTTAGTCTTTTTTTGCCTGTTTTTGCCTGTTTTTTGCTTGTTTTAGTCAAATTTTACTCTTTTTAGCTTGTTTTTATGCTTTTTTTATACACATTTGTTTAAGATTTTTATCTATGATCAAATTAAACGCTACTATAACTGCTGTTGGAGGATATATTCCAGAATATGTTCTTACTAATAAAATTTTAGAAACAATGGTAGAAACCAATGATGAATGGATAGTTTCTAGAACAGGAATTAAAGAAAGGAGAATTTTAAAAGGGAGTGAGTTAGGCTCATCATTTTTGGCAATTAATGCTGCTAAAGATTTATTAGCTAAAAAGAATATAGACCCAACAACAATAGATTTAGTAATAGTTGCTACTGCAACTCCTGACATGCAAGCTGCTTCCACAGCCTCTTACACAGCAACCCAAATAGGAGCAATAAATGCATTTTCATTTGATATGGATGCTGCTTGCTCTAGTTTTCTTTTTGGAATGTCAGTTGCTGCCAGATATATTGAATCTGGAGCTTACAAAAGAGTACTACTGATAGGAGCTGATAAAAACTCATCAATGATCGACTATACAGACCGAGCAACCTGTATAATTTTTGGTGATGGAGCAGGGGCCGTACTTTTTGAACCTAATCATGATGGCTTAGGAATGCAAGATGAAATCCTTAAAACGGACGGCAAAGGAAGAGATTTTCTTAAAGTTAAATCTGGAGGTTCTTGCCGCCCAACAGACAAAGAAGCTATTGAAAATGGAGATCAGTTTATTAGGCAGGACGGAAAAACTGTATTTAAAAATGCAGTCTTTAATATGGCAGATGTTTCGGCTAAAATTTTAAAAAGAAACAACCTTAAAAAAGAAGATATACAATGGCTAGCAGCCCATCAAGCAAATCAACGTATTATTGATGCTACCGCCAATAGACTAGAGCTTTCGCCAAACCAAGTAATGGTAAATATCGAAAAGTATGGAAATACCACATCAGCGACCATTCCTTTGCTTTTATATGATTACGAATCCAAACTTAAAAAGGGAGACAAAATTGTTTTTGCTGCTTTTGGTGGAGGGTTTTCTTGGGGCTCAATTTATTTTAAATGGAGCTATAATAATAATTAACTAAATAATATATATTTTATGGACATTAAAGACATTCAAAATTTAATAAAATTCGTTGCTAAGTCAGGAGCAAATGAAGTGAAATTAGAAATGGAGGACGTTAAAATCACCATTAAAACAGGTAAAGGAGATAAGCAAACAATAGTTCAGACTCTACCAGCGCAACAGCAATCAATAGTACAAAGCCCAATAATTGAAAAACCTTTAGAGGTTTCTACAATAGAGCAAGTATCCGAAGTAGAGGATGAAAGTTCAAAATACATCACTATTAAATCTCCAATTATTGGTACTTTTTACAGAAAACCTTCACCAGACAAATCAAATTTTGTTGAAGTTGACTCGTCTATAGCAGAAGGCGATGTTCTATGTGTAATAGAGGCTATGAAGCTTTTTAATGAAATAGAATCTGAAGTAACAGGTAAAATCGTTAAAATTTTAATTGACGATGCTTCACCTGTAGAGTTTGATCAGCCATTATTTTTAGTCGACCCATCTTAGTCAGTTAATCTAGACCTATAAAAAAAACAGTTATGTTCAAAAAAATATTAATTGCGAACAGGGGTGAAATAGCCCTTAGAATAATTAGAACCTGCAAGGAAATGGGAATTAAAACTGTTGCCGTTTATTCAGTTACAGATGCCGAAAGCATACATGTTAAATTTGCAGACGAAGCAGTTTGTATAGGCCCAGCACCAAGTAGTGACTCTTATCTTAAAATTTCAAATATAATAGCTGCAGCAGAAATCACTAATGCAGACGCAATTCATCCAGGCTACGGATTTTTATCTGAAAATGCAAAGTTTTCAAAAATTTGTGAAGAACACGATATTAAATTCATTGGTGCTTCATGTGAAATGATTTCTAAAATGGGAGATAAAGCAACCGCTAAATTAACAATGAAAGCAGCAGGAGTACCGTGTGTTCCAGGAAGTGATGGAATAATTGAGAATTTTTCTGAATGCAAAAAAACAGCAAAAAAAACAGGGTATCCTGTTATGCTAAAAGCAACTGCAGGAGGAGGAGGAAAAGGTATGCGAGCTGTTTGGAATGAATCTGAGTTAAAAGATGCTTGGGATTCAGCAAGACAAGAGTCAAAAGCTGCATTCGGAAACGACGACATGTATATGGAAAAGTTAATCGAAGAGCCAAGGCACATTGAAATTCAAATTGTTGGTGATTCAAAAGGTAAGGCTTGTCATTTATCTGAAAGAGACTGTTCAATTCAAAGAAGACATCAAAAATTAACAGAAGAGGTCCCATCTCCTTTTATGACCGACAAGTTAAGACAAAAGATGGGTGAAGCTGCAGTAAAAGCTTCAGAGTTTATTAAATATGAAGGGGCAGGAACAGTAGAGTTTTTAGTCGATAAAAACAGAAATTTCTACTTTATGGAAATGAATACGAGAATCCAAGTAGAGCACCCTATAACAGAACAGGTAATCAACTTCGACTTAATTAGAGAACAAATATTAGTTGCAGCTGGTGTTCGAATTAGCGGTAAGAATTATTTCCCTCAGTTACACTCTATAGAGTGTAGAATTAATGCGGAAGACCCATTTAATAATTTCAGACCATCTCCAGGAACAATCACAAACTTACATTTACCAGGAGGTCATGGGGTCAGACTCGATACTCATGTTTATTCTGGATATTCAATACCACCTAATTATGACTCCATGATAGCAAAACTTATCACTACTGCTCAAACAAGAGAAGAGGCAATAAATAAAATGAAAAGAGCTTTAGATGAGTTTATCATTGAAGGAATTAAAACGACTATCCCTTTTCACAGGCAACTGATGAATAACTCACAATATATTGAGGGCAATTACACTACTAAATTTATGGAAGATTTTGAAATAGAATCTAACTAATAACATAAGGCTAATATGAAATTCTCTTACTGGGAAAACAAAACTTGGCTTTCCAACATTGACTTTGTTATTGTCGGAAGCGGAATAGTTGGATTAAATTGTGCCTTAGAACTTAGATCAAAACATCCAAAATCAAAAATTGTTGTTTTAGAAAAAGGACTTGTTCCTTACGGAGCCAGTACTAGAAATGCTGGGTTTGCCTGTTTCGGAAGTCTAACAGAAATTTTAAGTGACTTAGACTCACACAGCACTTTAGAGGTTTATGAATTAATAAAAAAAAGAGTTTCTGGTTTAAGAAGACTAAGAAATCTTTTAGGAGATAAGCAAATTAAATACAAACAGCTTGGTGGAAATGAAATATTTCTTGAAAATGACTCAGAAAAGCTAGATCGCTCCTTGGCAAAAATGAATGAGATTAACGACCTAATTGAACCGCTTTTTAATGATAAGGTATTTAAATTAAATAGAAATACATTTAATTTTAAGAGCACTTTAGATGAGATAATTTTCAACAAATTTGAAGGACAATTAGATACTGGAGAAATGATGGACGCACTTTTAAATAAAGCCTATAAGTCAAACATAAGGATTATAAATAATGTTTCTGTTGAGAGGTATGAAGATATTGGTCCTTCAGTTAAAGTTTGCACAAATCAATTTACCATAAGCTGTAATAAATTATTTATCGCCACAAATGGATTTTCTGAATCAATAATTCAAGAAAAAGTAGTTCCAGCTAGAGCACAAGTTCTCATCACTAAACCGATTAAAAATTTAAATGTAATTGGAACATTTCATTTTCAACAAGGGTATTATTATTTTAGGAATATTGATGATAGAATTTTATTAGGTGGAGGTAGGAATCTAGATTTTCACTCCGAAAACACTAACGAGTTTGGTGTTACGGATACTATACAATCTAAATTAGAGGAATTATTAACAGATGTTATTTTGCCTCAGAGTGATTTTGAAATTGAACAAAGATGGAGTGGTATTATGGGAATTGGAAATAAAAAAACCACAATAACAAAACAACTTTCTAACAATGTTTACTGCGGGGTTAGATTAGGAGGAATGGGGGTTGCAATAGGTACTAATGTTGGGGCTGAATTAGCTAACTTAATCTAATTTTTTAAGCACTTTTAAAATTTTATAAATCGTTTGGTGATTGTAGAGTTTTCATTACTTATTTTTATTAAGTAAACTCCATTAGTAAGTGAGCTGACATCAACTTCATCTACATTTGAAGCAGAAATTACGAGCTGACCCAGAAGAGAATAAATTTTAATGTTATAGTTGCTTGAATCCCCTGAAATATACAGTGAGTTTTTTACAGGATTTGGAAATATTTTTATTAAACTGTAAGCCACATTCTCAATGTACAAACCACTACTATTGACCGCATTTGGGCTGCCATTTTCATTAATACAGTTCCAACTCTCTGGTAAAGAATTATCTAATTCAGGAGTAATTAATTCTAATGTACTCCCAGTTTCATATGCACAAGTAGGCCAAGGAGACTCAGACTCATACTTTACCTCGTCAACTAGTTTGTCGTCAGAGGTATATAATCTAACTTCGTCAGATCCCCCAAATCCAAACCCAAGCTCACCAATGTAAGGTATACCAGGGAATGCCGTTGTAAAATCAGCCTCATCTTTAACAATAATTAAATATCCGTTTGCTTCAACTTGAGTCCCTTCTGGAATTACAAAAACATGCGAATCGTTATCATCTTTAATTTTCCAATTTGAAACATCCTTTATAGTTGATTCTGGATTATATAATTCAATCCAGTCATCAGGGTTAAAAGAATCAATTGATCGATAATTAATTTCATTAATTACCATTGTTTCAATTCTAAGAGGAATACTTTCTTCATAAAAGCATATTTGCGCCGAGTCTTGAACAACTATATTATATGTACCAATAGGAAGCCCAGAGAAGACATTGTTTGTTACAAAGCTTTGCCCACCATCAATACTATACAAATATGGACCTTCGCCAGATGTTGGTGTAATGATTATAGATCCGTCTGTGGAAACTACTGAAGAAGCAGTAGTCGCCACTATGTTTACTGAAGTTAATTCACACGCCCCAATAGAAACGGTTTGTTCAAATGTACAAAGCCCTGTAGCGCCCATAACAACTACATCATAATCTCCTGGAGCTAAATTGCTAAAAGTATTAGAATCAAAGAAAGTTAGTCCATTATCAATACTATATTCAAATGGACTTAAGCCAGAATTTGTGTTAATTGTAATTGTACCATCATTAACAGCAATAGGACTTACACAAGTTGCACAAGCTACAGTAAAATCTATAGGGTTGTATCCACTACTTACACAACTTATACTTTCATCTTCTTGAACGATTAGAGTTATATTATCTCCTGAAGACTGGAAAGTCAATCCGGAAACATTCCCATCTGCACCATAACCATTGTAAAGTTCGGTACCATCAGAATCAAGAATTATTAATTCATCATATCCGTTTTCTACTTGCCCAGAGTTGATAGTAAGGTTCATTGGACTTCCATCAAGACTAGTAAAAGAATAAGAGTTGTCTAATCCAGTTTCATAGCAAAAGCTAGTAGTTGTTGGAACAGATGTAGAATTTACTGGAGATATACTAATGTCGGCTGTAATCTCACAACCCGAATCATCAAGACAAAATACTTCCTGTGCAAAGTTGTCAAATTCACCACTATTAGAAAGAATAATATTATCAGATGAATCTAAGATTAGAAAATCTCCAAAGCCGTAATCACAACAAATACCATCACCATAAGAGTCATAAACATAAAGAGAGAAGCAAGAACTATAGTCCACACAAATATTTTCAGTAAACACCTCCGTGTCATTATCCAAAGCACCAGTGGCAATTATTTGATTAGACTCATCTAAAAGCTTCCAAGAAGTTTCTTCTGGGTAGTCGTCTGCATTAATCACTAGTGTAATAATATCATAATTTGAATCTAGACTTGTGCTTATTGTAGCTGAATTATTGGTTTGATCTTCATCTTGCTGACTATTGATATTTAATAAGTTCAGAGTAATGTTATTGTCTTGCTCAAGGTTGTCATCAATTGTGATTGTTACTGCACCTTGCTGTTCGAAAGGTATATTTACTTCCGCGTCAATAACATCAACTGTTAAATCATTTACAACCACTTCAATTTCAAGTTCAGTTATAGTTTCTTCACCATGGTTATAAACTAGTGCTTCTAATTCAACTACAGCGTCACATACAACTTCTAATTCACCAAGAGAAATCTCCCCGTTTAAGAGGTGAACCTTTCTTAAAACAACACTTAGAGTATCGTTATTTTCGTATTCATCATTAATATGATTAACAATTGAAGTAACTGTATAGTCTCCAATATTTGAAAAATCTTGTGGTACTGAAAACTGATAATCTGCTTCGCTAAATGGTTCTATGGTTTGATCTATAATAATAGTCTCCATGGATTGACCATCTACCAATAATTCAATGTTAAAGTCAGTCATATCGTTTAAGCCATTGTTTGAAATTGTTGTTGTTACTAATTCTTCACTTCCAAGACTTGAAGAAGATTGTGGGCTAGTAATTGAGGAAACACCTAAATCATAATCAGATGTAATATCTGCCCAAAACGAAACCCATGGTCTAGCTTGTTTTATGATTAATTGGCCTTCTTCAGTAACTTTATATTCAATATCCATCGCAAAACCCTCTGCTCCAACAACATCATAAAGAATTGCAAATTCATCATGAATTATAGAAAGATACTCCCTCATTTGATCTAGATAAACTTGATCCATTACCAGCTCTCCAGGATTAACTAAGTTGGAAAGCCTTAAAACTAAGTAGCCTCCTCCTTGATTAGGGTCTTCATAAAGTAAAATCTCTTCTGGAACTGAGTTTGCTTCTGGATTTGTAATCAACGACTCACCAACTTGAGTATTTAAATAAAAGGTGTCTTCTGTATCGTAAATTGGATCAATGCTAATTCCTACTCCATTTGATTGCTCATTTTGAAAACTTGGATGGCATAAAACACCCATTGCTGCCATAAAATGATCAACACGATAAAAATCTCTTTCTTCATAGGCTCTAAAATTCCACATACTAGCATAAACCTGTTTGATAGATTTAGATATATGACCCTCATCAAGATATTGAGTTTTAGAGGTATATAGTCCCGCACCACTAAACCCAGGTAAATCTTCATTATTAGTACTTGATCTAACCCTAACCGCAGTTCCTTCAGGAAAATCATCATGCATGGCTTGTAAATCATCAAGCATCCATTGTGGCATAGGTGCCGCCTTAATATCTTCTCTAAAGAGTTTTAAACGTTCAACTCTAAAGTTTATATCATTATGAAAAATAGGGTTTCCCAAAATTACTTGTGCCTCTTGATAAAAATTATTGAACTGCATAAATTCATCGTAGTAGTAAAAAGGAATGCCAAAACCATCAGGAATTGTTCCTTCTGTAAATCCAAAATTTCTCATGGTTGCAACGTTAGAGCACTTTGCACCAAATGCAGTAGACATCTCAAATTCAATATCGTCTAATGGAACTATATCAGTAATACTTAAATCACGAATTGGAATCTGAGGCTCTGTAGGCCTAAGATCTTCATACCATTCATTAACTTCAGCTAAAGTAGCCTCTCTTATTTCAAACTGTTCGCTTTCAACTTTATAATAAATGTAGTTCCCTAAAAGACTTGATATTGCATTACTTGATAATGGGTCTGCTATATATGCATTTGGCACATTATCTTGAATAGCCCTTAAGTTAACATGTGATAGTGGGGTTTGCATCACTGAGGTAATTATTCCTCCGACTCTAGGGAGTGAATTTGGCAACGCATCATAAAGAACAATATCTCTACTGCCTGGTGTTTCATTAAGATCTTGCATATGTCTAAAGAACCCATATCCTTCTGCTTCGTGAAAAGGAACATAATTAACTTCAGCAAAAACATCAGTTTCTAAAACTACATCTATTCTAGAATCTACAAAATCTTCTGCATAATTGTTGATGTGATTGTTTTCAGAAGATTGCCCTATAAAATGATTCATGTTATTTTGTAAAAAAGGCATGCTAGCCGCTAATAATTCATAGGTTCTTTGAGTATCTTCAAAATTATAAGCATCTCCAAAAGAAAAATTGAAAGAGTAGGTTCCTATAATTCCATTTGGAAGGATGTCGTTAGGATTAAAAACTATTTCTCCAGAGCTGTCATCTCCATTAACAGTAGCGTCTATTCCATTCCAAAAGCTTGCATGTATCGTATATGTGTTACTGTTTATAAAATAGATCTTTGGTTCAGATGTATCTCTATCCAGTATTCCGAATTTAACATACAATTGATCATCGAGAAAAGGAGCCCAGCCAACATTATTGACCGTGGCTAAACTCATAAATGTTTCAGCATCTGGTATTGAAGTAGCTCCATCAATAAAATCAATCGCTTCTGCGAAGTTAAGAGGGCCATCAGTAGGCATGTTATTAAACTCAGTAATATCATCTAAACCATCCCCGTCATAGTCATCAGGATTTCCCGTATCATGTTCTGTAATTGTGTAGTTTTCTAATGGGTATGCTGCGCCAGATTCTGAAATTACCATTGTACCTTCAACTCCAATTGTAATTGATGTTGCCCAGTTAAATGTAGGGCTGTGTTGAGCGTGAAGCACATAATATTTGCCAGATTCTGCTTGAATTGAAAGCTGTACTTGTCCCAAGTTATTTACAGAGTAGTTGTCAATTTCTACATCTTGAGCAGAAGAAAAAAAATGAAAACATATTAAACAAAGAAGAGATAAAAAAAATCTTTTAGTCATCATAAAGTCTTTGTTTAACTTTTTATTCAAGCCCAAATATACAAATGTTTTATTTGTGATTTAATCAATACAGTCTGAAACTGTATTTAATAAATGAAGCCTCCCTTGCTTATTATACATCACTACTTGATATATGCGGTTATAAATATTTAAATCAAAAGCACCTATTTCTTTACCGATCAATAGCCCAGCCAAAACACCTGTTGTGTTGCTATGCCCTATGACTAGTGCATTTTGCTCTCTGTCTACTAATAATTTTGAAAAGCTTTTGAGTTCTAGTGCGTCATATTCTGTGACCTTTATATCTTTAGAAGTAGCGGTTGGCAAAGCTGTATTTTTAGTTCTATTATAGTCAGTACTATATATAGCGTCAAGAGGTACATCTTTTAAAAATACACTTAAATTCTCTGACCTTTGTTTACCACATTTAGTAAGTGAAGGGTCTGCTGAATTATTAGACGATAGATCTTTTTCAGAGTGTCTAACTAAATATATTGTAAATATTTTGCCCTCTTCCTGGGAATGAATGTTACATTGAACTCCAAAAATTATTAAAATTATTAAAATATATTTTTTCTTCATACACAGATTTTAACAGAAAATTTCTAGTTTTTTAAAAGATTTGTAGCTATTATGTACTCAGCGATTTGTATAGCATTTAAAGCAGCCCCTTTTCTTAGATTATCACTTACAACCCACATGTTTAAAGAATTATCTCTAGATTCATCTCTTCGAATTCTCCCTACAAAAACCTCATCCTCTCCAACGCAAAATAGGGGCATAGGATAAAGGTTGTTTTTTGTATCATCAATTAGAGTCATCCCCTTTTTAGTCGATAATAAATTTTTTAATTCTGACAAATCATAGTCATCATTAAACTCAATATTGACAGATTCACTATGCCCGGTTAATACAGGGACTCTAACAGCAGTAGCGGTAATTGATATTGATTTGTCGTTTAATATTTTCCTTGTTTCATTAACAAGCTTCATCTCTTCCTTAGTGTACCCATTTTCCAAAAAAACATCACATTGAGGAATGGCATTTCCATATATTTTATAATCATATGCCATTTCACCCTCAATATTATTAAATTCATTTTCTAGTTGTTTAATTGCTTTAACTCCAGTGCCACTAATTGATTGATAGGTAGAAATAACTAGTCTTTTTATTGTGTATTTAGTATGCAATGGGTGTAGCGCCATAACTAATTGTATAGTAGAACAATTAGGATTTGCAATTATTCGATCGTTTTTTGTTAATGATTTTGCATTTATTTCAGGGACAATTAGCTTTTTGTTAGGGTCCATTCTCCAGGCAGAAGAGTTGTCAATCACTATACTGCCAGCTGAAGCAAATTTGGGCGCCCAAGCTAAAGATATTTCGCCACCAGCAGAGAAAAGCGCTATTTCAGGCTTTAAACTTAGAGCGCTTTGCAAATCAATAACAGTATGCTCGTCTCCGTTGAAAATAATCTTTTTACCGATACTTTTTTCTGAAGCAGCTAAAATTAATTTAGACACAGGAAAGTTTCTCTGTTCCATTATGGATAAAAGAACTGAGCCCACTAAACCAGTTGCACCAACTATAGCTACTTTCATTTAATTTCTTTGTACGATTAAAATTTATCTAAATTAAGAATTCATTTATTTAATCTATAAACTTTCTTACTATTCTTTCAGAGAGACCTGTTAGCAGCTCATATGAAATAGTGTTAATAGATTCTGCTAATTCTTCTGCTGTATGCTTTTCATTAAAAACTATAACCTCATCTCCTTCATCACAGTCAATCCCAGAGATATCTACCATTAACATATCCATACATACATTTCCTACTATTGGAGCTTTTTTGTTTTTTATATATACAAATCCATTATTATTACCATAAAGTCTAGAAATTCCATCTGCATGACCTAAAGGGATGGTGCCAATTTTTTTATTTGTTTCAGCAATATAGCCTCTGTTATAACCTACACTATCTCCTTTGTTTATCAAATGAATTTGGGAAATTGAAGATTTTAAGCTAACCACAGGTATTAGACTCTTGTCTTCAGTTAGTTTATTGGAAAAGCCATAAAGCCCTATCCCACATCTAACCATATCAAAATGAGCATCAGGGAAATTGAAAACACCCGATGTATTACAAAGGTGCACCAAAGGTTTATTATTAATACTACTAATTATTTTTGTAAACGATTCTTTAAAAAGAGTAATTTGTTTTTGGCTAAAATCAAACTCTAATTTATCTTCACTTGATGATAAATGAGAATAGATCCCATCTATTTTAATAAAATTGTCACTGTTAATGTAGTTAAGTAATTTAGATATGTCTTGTGAGCCAAAACCTATTCTGTTTAAGCCTGTGTTTATTTTTAAGTGAACTGGGTAGTTTTTAAGTTTTTCCGCACTCAAAACCTCTTTAAAGGATTGCAGTATTTTAAATGAATATAATGTAGGTATTAGCTTATACTTAATTATAGCGCTTAAACTTTCTGGTTGAGGATGAAAAATTAGTATAGGTTTTTTTATGCCAGATTGTCTAAGCTTTAAAGCCTCAGAGGTATAAGCTACTGCAAAATAGTCGACTTGTAATTTTTGAAGAAAGCTCGCAATTTTATAAGGCTCACTTCCATATGCATAAGCTTTTATAACAGCTAGAATTTTCGTTTTATCAGAAATTATTGACTTAATATAATCGAAATTGTGCTGTAGTGATCTTAAGTTTATTTCAACAAAGGTCCCCTTACTCTTAGACATCTTTATTTATTATAATTTGTTCAGCATCTGTTACTTTTATATCCTTTATTTTTGATTGATGACTTTTAAAGTATGCCTGCCTACTTAATGGCTCGTATTCATTAGTCTCTCCTAATAAAACTAAGTTGTCATCTTCAGCTTTTCTGTAACTGTAATGAGCAAGCCCCCCAGTTCTAGTACAAATAGCATGAACTTTGGTAACAAACTCTGCTGTAGCCATTAGATTGGGCATTGGGCCGAAAGGATTTCCTTTATAATCCATATCTAAACCAGCTACAATCACCCTAATACCTTTGTTGGCTAAAAAATTACACACATTTACAATTTCATCATCAAAAAATTGAGCTTCATCAATACCAATTACATCACACCCATCAGCTAATATAGGAATATTTGCAGCTGCAGGAACCGGGGTACACATTATCTCATTTTCATCATGAGAGACAACCATATCGTCCTCATATCTTACATCTACATTGGGTTTAAAAATCTCAACCTTAAGGTTAGCATATTTTGCTCTTTTTAATCGCCTAATTAGTTCTTCTGTTTTCCCAGAAAACATCGATCCACAGATTACTTCAATCCACCCAAATTGTTTATCATATTTCAAAGTATTTTCAAGAAACATTTTGTAATTTTATTATTAGTTAAGCTTTCTTTTCAAAAAAAGATTGAGAAAGTAAATTTATCAAAAATCAATCATCAATTTAATAATATCTTAAAAAGTTTTTAATAAATATAAAGCATGAGTAAATTATATATTGTGCCTACCCCTATAGGAAACTTAAAAGACATTACTTTTAGGGCGGTTGAAACGCTTAATAATGTAGACTTAATTTTAGCTGAAGACACAAGAACATCAGGGAAACTATTAAATCATTATGAAATTAAAACTCCAATGGTTTCGTACCACATGCATAATGAACATAGGGTTTTAGAAAGTATTATAGAAAAACTCCAGTCTGGTCTTAATATTGCTATAATAAGTGACGCAGGAACTCCTGCAATTTCAGATCCAGGGTTTCTTTTAGTAAGGGAGTGTGTTGAAAATCAAATAGAAGTTGACTGCTTGCCAGGTGCTACTGCCTTAATTCCTGCTTTGGTAAACTCCGGCTTTCCCAATGATAAGTTTGTTTTTGAAGGTTTTCTTCCTGTAAAAAAAGGAAGACAAACTAGACTTAAAATATTAGCAGAAGAAATAAGAACAATAATATTATACGAGTCCCCACATAAACTTCTAAAAACACTTAAAGACATTTCATTATTTATGGGTGAGGAAACTCAATTATCTGTCTCCAGAGAAATCTCAAAATTGTTTGAAGAAACACTTAGAGGAACTTCAAAAGAACTTGAAGAGCATTTTATTAAAAATAAACCAAAAGGAGAAATAGTAATAATAATTCAAAGACACAAATAAATTATGGATGATAAAATCACAACATTATGGAAGGGGGATTTAATATTTGAATCCTTAAACCCAAATGAATCTACATTAACCCTCGGATCTGGAGAAAATAAAGAAGATAATATTTCAGGACCAAAAGTTTTGATGCTTTCTTCTCTTGCCGGATGTTCAGGCCTAGATGTTATTTCAATTCTAGAAAAAATGAAAATTGAGCTTACGGATTTTAAAATGAACACATCAGCTGAATTAACAAAGGAACACCCAAAATATTATAAAAAAGTTAATTTGGAATATCATTTTTATGGGTCCAATTTAAATGAAGAAAAAATTAATAGAGCCGTAGAACTTTCAGTTACTAAATATTGTGGTGTGATGGAGATGTTTAGAAAATTTGCAGAAGTAAACACATCATCTCATTTTCATAATACTAAATAATGCATTGGGAAGTTAATAGCGCAGATTTAGAAAAAGAAATAAAAACTCTGTCTAAGGAATTAAATGTTTGTAATACAACAGCTTCTTTACTCATTTCAAGAGATGTAAAATCTTTTGAAGATGCTAAAACTTTTTTTAGACCATCTTTAGATCATCTTCATGATCCTTTTTTAATGAAAGACATGGACAAAGCAGTAAAGAGAATCTCAGAGGCTATTACAAATGATGAAAAGATATTAATTTATGGAGATTACGATGTTGACGGAACATCTTCTGTCGCGCTGGTATGTAAGTATTTAAGGTCTAACTCAACAAATCAAATTAGCACATATATTCCGGACAGATATGACGAAGGCTATGGAATATCATATCAATCTATTGATTATGCCGCAGATAATGAGTTTAGTTTAGTCATAGCTTTAGATTGCGGAATAAAGGCTGTAGATAAAATTTCTTATGCAAACAATAAAAATATTGATTACATAATTTGTGATCATCATAAACCTGGATCACTTATTCCAGATGCAATAGCGGTATTAGACCCCTTAAGGGATGATTGTAATTATCCATTTAAGCACCTCTGTGGTTGCGGGATTGGGTTTAAATTAATTCAAGCATTAGATATTGCTCATGACGATTGGCAGTCAAATATTGAAAATTATTTAGATTTAGTAGCAGTTGCAATTGGCGCAGATTTAGTTCCGCTAGTTGGTGAAAACCGTACACTTTGCCATTTTGGATTAAAAGTCATAAACAGTTCTCCAACTGTTGGCTTAAAAGCAATTATTAGAGGCATTAATAAGCCTGAAATAACTTTAAGTGAGGTCTCATTTTATATTGCACCCAGAATTAATTCTGCAGGAAGAATTAAACATGGAAATAATGCTGTAGAACTATTACTTGAGGAAAACTTTGATAACGCCATTTATTTTTCTAAAGAAATTGACACTTTCAATCTTGAAAGAAGGGGCTTAGACCAACTTACAACTAGTCAAGCATTAGAACAGCTGGAGAACAATGAAGAACAAAAAGACTTTACAACTGTAGTATTTAAAAAAGACTGGCATAAAGGAGTGATAGGTATTGTAGCCTCTAGATTAATTGAAAAATATTATAGGCCGACGTTAGTTTTTACAAAAAGCAATGATGTTTTAGCGGCTTCAGCCAGATCTGTAAAAGGCTATGATATTTATAATGCAATTGAATCTTGCAAAGAGCACTTAATTCAATTTGGTGGTCACAAATATGCTGCTGGACTTACCTTGAAGCCTGAAAACTATTTAGCATTTAAACATAGTTTTGAAAAACATGTTAAAAAAACTATTGAAAAGAAAATGTTAACTCCAACAATTAAAGTTGAAGAAAAAATTCTATTTTCAGAAATAACTCCAAAATTTTTTAGAATATTAAAACAATTTGCCCCCTTTGGACCATCAAATAAACAGCCTGTTTTTTGTGCTGATAACTTAAAAGACACCGGGTATTGCAAGACCGTTGGCGAAGAGGACAAACATTTAAAGCTGTCTTTAAGACAAGAAAATTCGGATATTTTTAAAGCAATAGCATTTGGATTAGGAGATAAGTTATCTTTAGTAAAAAATAAAGCTCAATTTAAAGCAGCATTTAATATTGATGAAAACAACTGGAATGGAGTAAAATCTATTCAGTTAAAACTGTTAGACATAAAAAGTAATGATTGAGAAAACCCTTAAAGTAGACCCATATTCAGCTCTAAGATTTAGAGAATTTAATATCTTTTTAGTTGTTAGGTTTATATTAGTTTTTTCCTGGTCTATGCAATTTATTATTGTTGAATGGCTGGTCTGGGAAATAACAAAAAACCCATTGTCTTTAGGCTTAATAGGCTTAATGGAGGTTGTTCCAGCGGTTTCAATGGCACTTTTTGCAGGTCATATAGTTGACCAAAAAGAAAAAAGAAATTTATTAATTTATTGCATTATAGCTTTTCTGTTTGTCAGTGTTGGTTTTTACTTGGTCACTAGTTCTGATGCAAAAACAATGTTTTCTAGCCAGACAATACTTTACTTAATTTATTTATTGGTTTTTATCGGTGGCTTTATAAGAGCATTTTTTGGCCCAACTATCTTTTCTTTAGTAGCCCTAATAGTCCCAAAAAACACATATGCTAATGCAGCTACTTGGAGCAGTTCAGTTTGGCAAATGGGCGTTGTTTTAGGCCCAGCATTTGCAGGTTTTTCTATTCATTGGATTGGAGTTAATAGTTCTATGGGAGTAGTTTTGGCAGGAGTCTTAGTGTCTTTATTAACACTTTCATTTATTAAAAGAAAACCAATTTTAAACCCTAAGATTGGTGAAAACATCTTTAAAAGTCTTAGAGAGGGGGTTGCTTTTGTGTATAATTCAAAAGCAATTTTAGGAGCAATTACTTTAGACATGGTTGCTGTACTTTTTGGAGGAGCGATAGCGTTATTACCTATTTATGCAACTGAAATAATTGTAATTCCAGTTGGGATGGAGCCCTCTGAAGTATTTGGGGTTTTACGAGCGACTCCCGCTGTTGGATCTTTGATCACAATGTTTATTGCTGCATATATTCCTATTACTAAAAATGCAGGAACTAAATTATTAATTGCAATATTTGGATTTGGAATATCTATAATCACATTTGGACTTTCGTCTTTGTTTTGGATATCTGTTTTATCTCTATTTATTTACGGATTAACTGATGGAATTTCCATGGTTATAAGACAAACTATTCTGCAACTAAAAACTCCAGATCACTTAAGAGGAAGAGTGGCTTCTGTAAATTCAATTTTTGTTGGGTCATCTAATGAATTAGGTGCTTTTGAGAGTGGTGTAACAGCAAAATTAATGGGGACTGTTACTGCTGTAGTTTTTGGTGGGACGATTACAGTATTGACAGCTATAGGAACAGCTTTTGTGTCTCCAAGTTTCAGAAAACTAGACCTAACTGAGGATGAAAAAAACACTTAGTGTTTTAACAATTTCATTTCCTTACCGTCAAAGGAGCAATAGGTATAGTGACTTATCCAATCGCCTAAATTAAAATACGTTGACTTTTCTGATAATTTTATCTCTAATGGCAAGTGGCGATGGCCAAATACAAAATAATCATAATGATTAGTTTCTAATTTTTGTTTACAATATTTTGTTAGCCATTCTTCATCATTTCCATTGAAAATTAAATCATTTTGTATTGATTTTTTTTTATTTTTTTGAGACAAGTGTTGACCAAATGGAACCCCAAGGTCAGGATGAATCCATCGAAACAAGAATTGACAAAATGGATTAGTAAATATTTTTTTAAGTCTTTTAAACGACTTGTCTTTAGGACCTAGCCCGTCTCCGTGCCCCATAAAAAATTTCTTGTCGTTTATAATAAATTCTTTTGGATGAAAATAAACCTCTATGTTGAGTTCTTGCTTAAAATAATCTCTAATCCATAAGTCATGATTTCCGGCAAAAAAATGGATTGGAATTCCCATGTCTGAGAGTTCTGCTAGTTTCCCAAATGTTCTAGCAAAACCTTTTGGGATGACAGATTTGTACTCAAACCAAAAGTCAAATAAATCTCCAAGTAAAAAAATAGCTCCTGCATCAGACTTTATTTCTTCAAGCCAAGAAACAAATTTCTTTTCTCTTTGAATAGTTGCTTGAAAGCTTGGATTCCCGAGATGGTTATCAGAAGCAAAATATATTTTTTTATTTTTTGGTAAACTTATCAATTATTATATGTTTTAGTTATTCTCAGCTGAAACCCACTCCGCATATGATGATTCAGTCTCTTGTAATTTTAAGGAGGATAATTTTATGTTATTTGGCAATCTTTCAGTAATTTTTTTTGCAAAATCCGTAACCATACACTCTGTTGTTGGCTGGTAATCAACTAACAATACATTGTGCCCTTCGTCTTTAAGGGTTTTAGCTAGTTTAACATGAGGGGTGTTCTTATTAAAAATTGTCGAATGATCAAACTTATCTATAATCTCTTCAGTAACAATTCTTTTAAGGTCAGTAAAATCAATTACCATTCCAAATTTTGGATTTGTTTTGTCGGTAATTGGAGCTCCAATAACAGTAACAGATAATTTGTAACTGTGCCCATGAAGGTTCTTGCATTTCCCATCATAACCATAAAGAGCGTGGCCTGCTTCAAATGAAAATCCTTTTGTAATTCTTATAGTAGACATTTAATTAATTTTATTCAAATTTACATTTTTTGAACAAGTGGAACACAAGTTTTATAGAATTTAATAATTAATGGAGCCCCTCTTGCTATTATCCACAGAGTAAATGCAAAAAAGATTCCTTCTAATTTATAGCCATAACTATTTGCAATTAATAATGTTGGTATAAAAACAATAAAGGTAGAAAAAAGGAGGACATTTCTAAGTTCTTTCATCCACCCTAATCCTTTAAATATTCCATCATAAATAAATGCTAGAGCACACAAAGGTTGCATTATCAAAACTATCCAAAAAATATTATAAAACTCTACTAAAACTATTTCTTCCTTAGTAAACATTATACCAACATGGTTATAAAAAATCATACCAATAGTAAATATTGATATTCCTAAAATTATACTTATTAAACTGAGCTTAAATGCTAGATCAATAAGTTTATTGTATGACTTTTCGCCAAAGAATTTTCCTGAGAGAATTGTTCCAGCACTAGAGTATCCATCTATTATAAATGCACCAAGAAACCATAAATTAATGGCAATTGTGTAGGCTGCAATAAATTCATCACCATATTTTGCGGCAAAAGAGCTGCCAAAATATAGAGCTATATTTAAAGCTAATGTCCTAATGATTAAATCAAAAAACATTAATAAGAAATCTTTAATTTTTTTATTAAAAGGAAGACTAAATCGTAATGTAATTTTAGTCTTTTTATATAATAAAAATATAGCTAACCCAGCCATTGTTATTTGAGCAATTACACTGGCGTAAGCAGCTCCATATATATGCATAGGGTTTAACAACCCTTCTATTCCATAAACAAATATTACATCTAAAACTATATTTAATAAAGTTCCAACGATTGCAATCGCCATTGGAGTAATTGTATTTTGAAGCCCTCTAAAAACTCCAAAGACCCCTATTGTAATTAAAGTAAATGGGATTCCAACAACTCTTATTTTATAATAATCTACACTATACTCTAAGATTATTCCTGATGCGTTATAAAAACGGAACAAACTCTCGGCAAACGGGTAGGTTACACCAATAATTATAAGGCTTAATAATAAAATTATAAAAATAGCTTGCGAAGGAAGAGACTTAACTTCATCAATTTTTTTTGCTCCTATTGCTTGAGATACTATTGATGCAATTACACTTCTTTTTTGACCAAAGACCCAAACTAACATGGATAGAAATGTCCCAACAATTCCTACAGCTCCAAGGGCTTCCATGGAGTTGTGATCTACATTCCCAACAATAGCTGTGTCAGTTATTGAAAGAATTGGCTCTGCAATTCCAGAAATTAAAGCTGGTATAGCAAGTTTGTGTATTTGACTATACTTTAGCAATTTCATAATACAAGTTCATAACAATAAAAAGGGTATTCACTTTGATTAGGAAAAAAAATATTTCCTAATTTTTTATATTCTCTTTGCTGATAAAAATGTTGATTACGAACATTTTTAGAAAAAGTATCTAATCGAATTGAATCATAGTTATTTTTTCTGGCAAAACTCTCAGCAAAAGATATCATTTCTTGGGCATAGCCCATTTTTTGATGAGTTGGGTCTACAGCCAGTCTATGGATATAAATATTATTATTATTATCTGTAAGCCATTTTACTGACTGGTACTCTTTATCCATAAAGTTAGATATACAAATACAGCCAATTATTTCTTCCTCTTTAATATTTACATATAGCCAATTATTAGTGACATCATTTTCAAATGCAGACAAGCTTGGGTAGCTATCATTCCATTGAAAGATGCCTTTTGATTCCATCAACTTAGCACATGACCTTGTTATTTCTAATAGAGTGTTTAAGTCACCAGGATTAGCTTTACGTATCATTTGTAAATAATTTAATTTTGTGTAGCAATTTCTCCACGATTTGGTTTAAGCTTATCCCTAAAATATTTCATATTACTTTTATAAACTATTAAATAAACCATATGATGATTTGTCGTTATTTTTCTATCATTAAAATCAAAATATACAGAATTGTTTGTATTTAAAAAATCGGATAAATGAATCTTGTAATGCTTTGCTATTTTTTCGCAATCAGGACCTCTAAAGTCCCAAATTAATCTAATTTTTTCTTCCAATTTTAGGGCTTTGGAATTTTAAACATGCTTTCTTTAGTTGATCTAGTATACCAGTCTCCACCCATTCTCGCTACTAAATCTAACTTTTCGCTGTCAATGTCTCCGTTTTTGTCTAAAAACTTTTTGTCAATGTGAATTTGAACAACTTTAGCTATAATTAATTGACCTGCACCCCCAGACTCTCCAAGTGAAATGATCTCTTGAACTCTACACTCAAAAGAGATAGGAGACTCTAAAACTCGAGGTGGCTTAACTAGTAAAGATTTAACTTGAGTTAACCCAGTTTCAATAAATTCATTAACACCTTTTTCATATTCTATACTAGATTTTGACATCTGTTCTACAATTGGAAAGTTAACGACATTTATCACTACTTCTTTAGTTTCCATTGCATTTTCTAATGTATGTTTAGTCGTGTTGTCTCTAACCCTTCTGGAGGGTGAAAAGATTAATATTGGTGGGTTTGAACTAAAAACATTAAAGTAGCTAAATGGACTTAAGTTTACATTACCAATACTATCTACTGTGCTTGCAAATGCAATAGGTCTAGGCGCAATTGAGGATAAGAGAATTTTGTGAAGCTCTTTTGTTTGAAGGCTAATAGGATCTATAGATTTTATATTTTTCATAAAAATAATTTAAAGAGATTTTAGCAATTTAGTTTTTACCTCACCAAAACCAACCCTTATCGATCCTTTTTGGCAATATCCTCTCATTATAACCGTGTCATTATCTTTAATAAATTTTCTAGAATCACCATTGTTTAAATTCACTGGTTTTGACCCAGCCCAAGATAATTCTAGCATTGACCCATAAGAGTCAGCATCTTGTCCGCTTATAGTTCCTGAGGCCATCATATCACCTACGTTCATATTACACCCATTACTTGTGTGATGCGCTAATTGTTGGCACATATTCCAGTACATAAACTTAAAGTTTGACCTACTTACTGTTTTTTCAGTTTCTTTATCAGGCTTGATTAAAACCTCTAAGTTTATGTCGTAATTTTTTGCTCCTTTTGTTTCTAAATGAGGGAGAACTTTAGGTTCTTGTTTTGGACCAGTGGTTTTAAACGGCTCAAGAGCTTCTAATGTTACTACCCAAGGAGAAATAGATGAAGCAAAACTTTTAGCTAAAAAAGGCCCCAAAGGGATATACTCCCATTTTTGAATATCTCTGGCTGACCAATCATTAAACAATACTTTACCAAAAATAAAATCTTCAGCTTCATGAGTTGATACAGACTCTCCTAAATCAGTGCTCTTTCCAATTATAAACCCCATTTCCAATTCAAAATCTACTCTTTTAGACTCTTGAAAAGAGGGAGCTGCATTATCATTTAACATAACTTGACCTTTTGGTCTATTTATGTCTTGTCCACTTAGAATAATTGAAGAAGCTCTGCCATGGTACCCAACAGGAAGGTGTCTCCAGTTTGGTAGTAGAGCATTTTTAGGATCTCTAAACATTGTGCCAATATTAGTTGCATGCTCAATGCTTGAGTAAAAATCTGTATAATCACCAATTTTTACAGGCATATGCATCGTTACATCCTTTTGTTTTATAAATATAGATTTGTCATTTCTTAAGACAGACGACATATTACAAAGTTCTTTTTGGACAATTTCCCTTGCTTTAACGGTAGTTTTTTTACCTAAAGAAATAAAATCGTTGAGGTAGTTAGAGACAAATACATTTGAGTGAAAATTTAATTCATCAAAAACTCCCAACTTATAAATAGCCTCTAAGTTTAAAATCAGATCTCCAATAGCTATACCAATTCTTTTGTTTTTGTTTTCCATTGAGTAAACTCCAAAAGGTAAGTTGTATATACTAAAATCAGAGTTTTTATCAATTTTAATCCAAGTTTGCATAAATCAAGTTTTTTTAATTAAATCTAATCCGTCACAAATTAATTGTTCAAGATCATTGTTTTCTTTTAGTTTGGCAAGTTGTTTATGTATTTTATCTCCTAAACCTTTCTTGTTTATGTAGGCTAGTTCGAATAGCTCTAGTAAAATTAGCCATTCCATAGGATATTTTGTTTGTACTTCATCAAATATTTGTAACAGGAGCTCTTCATCCAATGATTTATTAGCCCTTAAACCTCTCACCTTTTCGTAGAGGACATGTAAATATTGTTCAGATTTAGAATAAACTATCTTAGTAGTTTTTTTGTTTGAAATTGAATAAACATCATCAAAAGAATCTGGAGATGCTGGTCCAGCAAAAGCTGATCTTATTCTCTCGCCTACAGCCATATCATAAACACCTGAGCTCGGCTTAAATAACACTTGATTTAAAAAAGTGACTGTACAATCTTCAAAAGAAATTAAAATTATCTTACCCTGTAAGTCTCTTTTCCCAGTAATAATCTTTCCTTTTACTATCACACCACTTTCAAATTTAAGCATTGTCATCTTGCCTTCAATTATTCCATATACTTCTAAATCTTTTGGAGACATATCCTCAATGGACATGTTTATGCCGTCTAGTTTTCCGATTGGGCTTCCAAAACCATTAGGGTGAGAATCTTTACCATGACCAATTAGCTCAATTCCATTTATCGAAATAGCTGTTTCCCCTACTGTATTAAAATACACAAGCTCATTGTTTTTTTGGATCATATCGCTAAAATGACCTGAAATTTGAATTCCAGTACTTAATTCAATTGACCCCATTTTTTTTGAATCAATTAACTTTCTAACTCCTTTGACACCTCCAGTTCTAATTGCCATTGTATTTGCAAATTCTTCCAAAACAAAGCTGAGTTTCGAAAAATCAGGGATTACAAACAACTGAGGCTGAGTCTTTGTAATGTCAAAATTTATATTTGCCGCATCGATTGAGTAAGGAATTTTTTTTATACTTTTTTCAAGACAGGCTTGACTCTCTTCAATAGATGAAAGCAGTCCAGCGCCATATATTTTAGGGTTATTAGTATCTCCTATTAAACCGTATTCAACTGTCCACCAGTGAAGATTTCTAATTTTGGCCATTTCCGAAAGCTCAGTCATTTCATTTTGTAATCGGTTAACATTATTATTGGCACTATCAATGTCTTTTTTACTTGAATTGGGGTTTTCTTTTAAAATAGATAAAAGCCTAACAGCTTCATACATTTCTTCATCTTTAGGAGAAGAAATTGCTTTGCTGCCAATTTCGCCTAATCTTCTTAAATATTCAGAATATTCTAGATTAGCAATAATTGGAGCATGTCCAGCTGCTTCGTGAATTATATCTGGAGCTGGCGTGTACTTTATGTGATCTATTGTTCTTATTTCAGATGAAATAACTAAAACGTTATATGACTGAAATTCCATAAATGCATTTGGAGGAATAAATCCATCTACGGCAACAGCAGCCCACCCAATCTCTTTAAGAATTCTATTCATTCCTTCCATCTCAGGAATTCGGTCAGCATCGATACCTGTCTTGTTTAGGCCATCAATATAGCATTCGTGAGCAATTGTTTTTAAGGAGTTGACATTTAACCTCATAACATATCTCCAAACCGCTTGATTTTGAGCATTATATTCCTCATAAGGTTGTTTAACAATAAACTTATGTAAATACTTTGGCAGTTTTTCTGTTACGCTATTGAGTTCCAAATATATTTTGTTAATAGTAAGTTACAAAGTTCCTCTATTTTTTTGTTCTCTTTCAATCGCTGAAAAAAGAGCTTTGAAATTTCCTTTACCAAATGACTGAGCTCCTTTTCTTTGAATAATCTCGAAGAACATGGTCGGTCTGTCTAAAACTGGTTTTGTGAAAATTTGTAATAAATACCCTTCTTCATCTCTGTCAATAAGAATTCCATGCTCTTTTAATGTGTTTAAGTCTTCGTCTATTTCTCCAACTCTTTCTAGCAAGTCATCGTAGTATGTTTCTGGGACATATAAGAACTCTACACCCCTGTTTTTCATTTCTTTAACAGTCTCAGCAATATTATCAGTTGCTAACGCAAGGTGTTGTACCCCAGGCCCATTATAAAAGTCTAGATACTCTTCAATTTGAGACTTTTTAAGTCCATCTGCTGGTTCGTTTATTGGAAACTTTATTCTACCGTTGCCATTACTCATTACTTTACTCATAAGGGCAGTAAACTCTGTAGAAATATCCTTGTCATCAAATGAGATTATTTGAGCAAAGCCCATAACTTCTTGGTAAAATTTGCACCAAATATTCATTTCATCCCAATCAACATTTCCGACAACATGATCAATATATTTTAGCCCTATATTTTTTGGGTTGTAATGAGAAGCCCATTTTCTGTATCCTGGCAAAAATACACCAGAGTAATTTTTTCTTTCTATAAAAAGATGTACTGTTTCTCCGTATGTGTAAATTCCTGACTTAATTATAGTTCCATGTTCATCCTCTTCTTTTGTTGGTTGTAAATAAGGTTTTGCACCTCTTTTAACAGTTTCATTAAAAGCTTTGGTGGCATCTTCAACATGTAATGCTATGATTTTTACCGCATCTCCGTGGTTGTCCACATGCTTGTTAATATCACTTCCTTTTTGCATTGAAGTTGTTAAAACTAATCTTATTTTTCCTTGTTTTAGGACGTAAGAAGCTATGTCTTTTTTTCCTGTTTCAAGCCCCGCGTATGCCTCTGACTGAAAGCCAAAAGCTGTTTTATAATAATGTGCACTTTGTTTTGCATTACCTACATATAGCTCAATATAATCTGTTCCCATAATAGGAAGGAAATCCTGAGCATCATCAAATATTTTTTTTATTTCAAAATTAAAATTTTGTAATTCATCTATGCTTTTAGCTGATTCCATTTATTTGTATTTTATTTTTTGTTTAACCATGAAGTGTGATATTGCCCCTCCGTGAGATTGACAGCATCTTCAGTCACCATTAGCGGACTAAATGTATCAACCATCACTGCAAGCTCAAAAGTTTCTTTTTTGCCAATACTTTTTTCCATTGCCCCTGGGTGGGGTCCGTGAGGAATACCAGCTGGGTGTAAGGTTATACTACCTTCTTTTATGTCATTTCTGCTCATAAAATCTCCATCTACATAATATATTACTTCATCCGAGTCTATATTACTATGATTGTAAGGAGCTGGCACAGAGTTTGGATGGTAATCGTAAAGTCTTGGAACAAAAGAACAAATAACAAATTTGTTAGTTTCAAATGTTTGATGAACAGGGGGTGGTTGATGAATTTTTCCTGTTATTGGCTCAAAATCATGTATAGAAAACTTGTATGGAAAATTATATCCATCCCAGCCTACCACACTAAATGGGTGGGCAGCATAAATATATTCATGAATCATGTTTTGTTTTTTAACCTTAATTAAAAAATCTCCAATTTCGTTATGTGTTTCGAGCTCAAAGGGAGGGTGAAGATCTCTTTCGCAATATGGAGCTCCTTCAACGTGTTGGCCAAACCAATTTCTATATCTTTTAGGGGTATATATAGGGCTTTTTGATTCTACAATAAAAAGACGATTGTGATTATCTTTAAATTCTATCTGATAGATTATTCCTCTTGGAACAACCAGGTAATCCCCATATTTAAATTCAATATTTCCAAGCATTGTTCTAAGCTTCCCAGAGCCTTTGTGTACAAATATCACCTCGTCAGAGTCTGTGTTTTTATAAAAGTATTCTGTCAATGATTTTTTTGGAGCAGCAACTATAATTTGACAATCTGAGTTGGTTAAAATGCATTTTCTACTTTCAAGAAAATCATCACAAGCATCTACTTTAAACCCTTCTAGCTTCAAGGCTTTCATATTTTTGGCTACAGATATTTTTGGAGAAACGTCGTAGGAGTTCAAAATTTCTTTAACCTGAGTGGGTCTTTGTGTGTGATACATTAATGATGACATCCCTTCAAAGCCGATTGTTCCAAATAATTCTTCGTAATAAAAGTTGCCCTCTTTGTCCTTAAATGCAGTGTGTCTTTTGAGAGGAACCTCTCCTAATTTATGATATCTAGGCATATTAGAATATTAATTAATTAGCTTCAATAAAGATAGGTAATTTCAAATTATTGAATACATAATAATTTCATTATTGATAAATATTACTGCTTAAATATACTTATGCGATAATTTTACAGCTTTAAACCGCTAATTTTTGAGTTTTCTGTAATTTCTATTTTTTTTTAAAAGAAAAGTGAGATTTATTCGCGCTTGCTGAAACCTAGCTATAACCCTTTATTAACCAGGGTTATAAACAATTGTTAATAACAGTGTTATAGTTAGAATTAGTAGCATTTTAATGTGAATAATATAATTTTAGTGTCATTAAATTGTGATATTCTTATTTTTTATTATATTTGTAACTTAAACTATTAATTTTAAAAACTATTATTATGAAAAATTTATTACTTTTTATTACATTATTGTTTATTTCAGTTCCTGCTATTCAGGCTCAAGACGAAGCTAGTTATGGTTTTGCTAAGGGTGACTGGGTTTTAGGTGGAGCTGTTACATTTGGTTCTTCAGAAATCGATGGTGTTGAAACTAGCGGATCTGAAATTGCACCAGCTATTGCAACCTTTATTTCTGATAAGTGGGCTGTTGGAGTCGCTATTGGATTAGAAAGCATGGAAGTTGATGGAAATAAGATGTCTGACACTAATATTACATTAGGAGCTAGAAATTATTTCATGGACTTAAACGATAGAAACAAAATGTATTTTAGTTTAGGTTTATCCTTCGATAGTGGAGACAGTTTCGATGACGGAATGACTTCATTAGGTGCAGGATTTGGTTTAAATTACTTCATGACTGAAAATATTATCATAGACTTCGGTTTAGCTAATATTTTATCTTATGCAAAGTCTGGTGATAATTCAGCGATGCAAATTGGTTGGGAAGGAGAAATTGCTAACAGATGGGCAAGCCCAACTTTAGGGATTATTTTTAAACTGTAATCAACATAAAAAACACAATCCCCTAAATTATTTTAGGTTGATATA
>Ga0209534_10000677_pt1 | contig 38403 bp, 30 predicted proteins | sample COG_07_FD_184751 | JGI IMG/M metagenome (GOLD analysis project Ga0209534, IMG submission 184751) | Pelagic Microbial community sample from North Sea - COGITO 998_met_07 (SPAdes) (version 2) | ecosystem: Environmental > Aquatic > Marine > Neritic zone/Coastal water | place: Helgoland, sampling...
AATCCTGGAACTTTACCAATTCCAAGCAGCATAACAACAGGTATAAGATACACGAAAGAAGGAATAGTTTGCATAACATCAAGTACAGGTGTGATTATTCTTTGCGCACGATCACTTCGGGACATCCAGATCCCTATCGGAATTCCAATTGCTATACATAAAAGAGTAGCTACAGATACGATTGCTAAAGTTGCCATTGTATCTTCCCACATATCCATCCAGCCAATTGCAACAAATGCTAAAATAGCCCCCAGAGACATTTTCCAACTGCGAGACCCAACCCATGAAAGTCCACCAATGATTAAAAGGATTATTGGCCAAGGAGTTGAAACTAATAGATCCTGAAACCATTTCAAGAACATTAATAATGGATGAAAGAAATCTTCTAATGCTTCACCATAGGATCTTGAAAAATCTCTAAATGCACCATCAATTCCTTTTTTGAAGTTCCTGAGCAGTTCTCTAGGTAATACGGGTGGTTCAGTTATGGTGAGTTTATTCCAATCAATAAGAGACATTAAATAATTCCATTCTTTTGATAAATAAAAACACCGGCAAGAAATCAATCTAACCGGTGTTTTGAAAAGTTATATATTATAATCCAGCTTTGATTTTTGCAGCAGCGTCTGCAGAAACCCAAGAAGACCATAAGTCTTCGTGCTGCATTAAGAACTCAATAGCTGCATCTTCGCCGCCAGCTTGCTCTTCACCCATATATACCAACATCGCATTCATGATTGGGCCTGGGTAAGTACGTGCTTCTAAATAATCAACAGCAATGCCACCTTTATTTTTTAAGCTATCAGTAATGATTGTGTGTACTTCTGATTTTGTCCATGCACTTGGCTTTGGATCAGCACAATCTTGTTCTGCCTTAACAATACAACCATCCCAATTATCTGTGCCTGCAAAAGGTACACCAAAATCCATTGGAACTAGACCATATTTACCAACCATAGCTGTTGGAGACCAGTAGTAGCCAAACCAGTTTTCTCCTCGATCACCAGCTTTAGCGATTGAGCCATCTAATCCAGCAGCTGAGCCTGGATCTACAAGTGTCCAACCTTTTGCTTCCATATCAAATGCTCTAAACAAGCTTGCGTTTGCCAATTGGCAACCCCAACCTGCTGGGCAACCAATAAAAGCACCTTTGCTTGAATCTTCTGCATCTGGGAATAGATCTGGACGCTCTAAGATTTTTACAACAGTATCTAGCTCAGGATGAGCCGCTTGAAATGCTGGAGTAACCCACCAACCTTCACCTAGTTGAGTGATTGGGCCATCATTTGTTGAGTGTAATCTTCCCTCTGCCATTGCAGCATTTAAAGGATCACGAACTGCGTTAATCCATAATTCTGGAGCAACATCTGGTTGGCCTTTTTCATTCATAGATGCAAATGACGTCATTGTTGCACCTGGAACTAGCTCCACGTTACATCCATAACCATTTTCTAGAATGATTTTATCAACATTTGCCATTAATTCAGCTGATGCCCAGTTCATTTCTGCAATTTGCACATCACCACAATCAGCAAATGCAGCAGTTCCAGCTGTCGCAAGTGTTGCTGCGATTGCTAATTTAGTAAAAGTTTTTTTAATCATATTATTCTCCCAGTTAGGTTAAAATTATAAACAGCTTTAACCAATTATTTGATGAATTCAGCATTACATAATTTACGTAATTCGTCCACCTTATGACTATTATTGATGATTCTTACTGAAATTCAAGGATATATATCGACAAGAATTATGAAAAACACGACGCATGTCGTTCTTTAACCTAGGGTAAAACGTATATTTTTGAAAAGATATATGATGATAAAGATTAAATTATATATTTAAGATCAAGCTGTTTTTGTTTCAAAAAGTTATTATATTTTATGAAACTAATGGTTTGTTTTAGAAAAACGCTTGTAGACCTGTTTGAGCGCGACCAAGTATTAACGCATGAATATCATGTGTACCCTCATATGTATTTACAGCTTCTAAATTCATAACATGACGTATTACACCATATTCATCTGAAACGCCGTTACCACCGTGCATATCACGTGCATTACGTGCAATATCTAGCGCTTTGCCACAATTATTTCGTTTCATTAAGCTTATTAATTCAGCAGGAACTTTATGTTCATCAAATAAACGCCCCATGCGTAAGCATCCTTGTAAGCCAAGGGAAATTTCAGTTTGCATATCTGCTAATTTTTTTTGAATAAGCTGAGTTTGAGCCAAAGGGCGACCAAATTGCTTTCGATCAAGTGTATATTGTCTTGCTGCATGCCAACAAAACTCTGCAGCACCCATTGTGCCCCAAGCGATGCCGTATCTAGCACGATTTAAGCACCCAAATGGGCCAGCTAATCCGGATACGTTTGGAAGGATATTTTCCTGTGGAACGAAAACTTCATCCATTTGAATCATGCCAGTTGTAGATGCGCGTAGGGAAAACTTACCTTCAATCTTAGGGGATTCTAGCCCTTTCATCCCACGCTCTAAAATAAATCCTTTGATTTTATTATCGTGAGCATCAGATTTCGCCCAAATTATGAATACATCAGCAATCGGTGAATTTGTAATCCAGTTTTTTGCACCTGAAATTAAATATCCACCATCCACTTGTTTTGCTCGTGTTAACATTCCACCTGGGTCAGAGCCATGATCTGGTTCGGTAAGGCCAAAGCAACCAACTAATTCGCCAGATGCTAATTTAGGTAGATATTTATTTCTCTGTTCATCATTTCCATATGCAAAAATGGGATGCATTACCAAAGATGACTGAACTGACATTGCTGACCGATAACCACTATCAATACGTTCTACTTCGCGAGCGACTAAGCCATAAGATGTGTAGTTAGCACCAACCCCACCGAATTCTTCAGGTATTGTAGAGCCAAGTAAGCCTAATTCGCCCATTTCATTCATGATTTCTCTGTGAAACATTTCATTACGGTTGGCTTCAGTAATTCTTGGCATTAGATTATCTTGGCAGTAGGCTCTTGCTGTATCTCGTATCATGCGTTCTTCTTCAGTAAGCTGATCTTCTAATAAGAAAGGATCTTCCCAATTGAAGTTAGTGGGTTTTGATCTTGCTAGAAGTGGTGTGCTGGAATTCATGATATAATCTTTTTTTATATTGGAAGTTTTTAACATAAGAGGCATTGCGGCAATTTTTTTGGAATATATTTTTTAAAAAAATTATTTATATGTTAAATGAAATCAATGCGTAATTACAATAAAAAATTAAAATGAGAATTCTTGTAATAATTGTTGCCGGATATATATGTTGGTAGTCATAATTGTGTTGAACTTTTAAATGTTGGCCATACATTTTTTAGCATAGATATTCTCAGCAATGAGTATGAAGCTGCACACGAGCGATTTGGGGGATTATTATTTGTGGGAGTATTACTAATCGTGAATTATAATTTACAAATACAGATATTCGTGACGCAAATGAATTAGATAAAGTTTTTAATGATTTTAATCCTGCAGCAGGACTACACTTTGTAGGTTTAAAAGCTGTTGAAGAAAACGTAGCGAAATAAACAGAGTATTTAAAAGTGTTAATATTGGTGGTTCTGTTTTATGTTGGAAGCAACGGACCTTGCAGGTTGAACGAATATAGTCTTTTCATCAAGTGCAACTGTTTATGGGGCCTCTCAGTATTTACCTTACGATGAAAAACATTCTACATTTCTAGTAAATCCTTTTGGTCGTTCAAAGCTCATAATTGAAAAATAATTTACTACTGGGTTTCTAGTAATGAAAAACTAGAAGGAACGACTTTAAGGTATTTCAATCCTGTAAGTGCTCATCCAACTGGTCAAATTGGTGATGATCTAAATTAGTTTCCTAATGATTTAATTTTTTATTTTCCAGGCATCTACTTTTAGACTTGAGTATATACAAATATTTGGAAATGATTAGCAACTTAAAGATGGATTGGGAGTTTGTGATTATATCCATGTTATGGATTTATCTGATGCTCATATTCAGGCTCTTTATGGTCAGTCAAGCTTTGATATATTTAAAGTAATAAATATTGATATAGGAGATTGGTATAGGGGAAGGAATCACAGTGCTGGAATTAGTCATTAGGTATGGGCAAGCATCAGGTATCTCTATAAAATACAAATTATTTCCTCAACGTAATGATTTTTCTCCAACTTTTTGGTCTAATACATTTTTTGCATTTGAAAAATTAGTCTGGAAACTTCAATTTACAATTGACTAGATGTGTAAAAATACTTGGTGCTGGCATAGAGATAATATAAGAGGATGTAATGCTGGCGTTTACAAAGATATTAAAAATTCCAAATTAAGCTAGAAGGGTAAAAACTATGCAAAAAATTAGAAAAGCAGTATTTCCAGTTGCTGGGTTTGGTACACGCTTTCTTCCTGCGACTAAGGCAATGCCTAAAGAACTTCTGCCAATTATCAATAAACCATTGATTCAATATGCGGTTGAAGAAGCTATTTCAGCTGGTATAGATACTTTAATATTTGTTACGGGGCGTAATAAGCGAGCAATTGAAGATCACTTTGACAGTAACTCAGAGTTAGAAGCTGCATTGACTGTAAAAGGCAAAATTGAGCAAGCAAAAATGATAAATAATATTCTTCCCGTAGGAGTTGAATGCATTTTTGTAAGACAGCCAAAGCAACTAGGTTTGGGTCACGCGGTTTTGTGTGCGGAGCGTGCTGTGGGTAATGAACCTTTTGCGGTTTTGCTTGCAGATGATTTTTTATGTTTTGATGGAGCAGGGGTTACTGCTGATTTGGTTAATGGATATGAAAAAACTGGAAAAACACAGCTTAGTGTAATGCATGTAGATGGACCAGAAATTTCAAAATACGGAGTTATAGATTTTGATAAGAAAAATGGGTCTGTTTTAGGATTAATTGAAAAGCCAGATTTTAAAGATGCACCATCTAATTTGGCAAGTATTGGTCGGTATGTTTTACGTCCAAATATTTTTGATATTTTGCGCAATCAATCAGTAGGTTCTGGTGGTGAAATTCAACTTTCAGATGCTATTAATGATCAAGCTAAAAATAATAATGTACAATCTATTGTATTGAATGGTGAACGATTTGATTGTGGAGATGTGCGTGGGTATATCAACGCTATTAAATATATAGCAACGCGTGATGGTATTTCACAATATTAATGAATTGTTTAAAAAGATGCATATTTTGTACGATTTAAAAAATGCTTTATCATTTATGCTTTTACTAAAGGACATGATTTTTGCAGCATCAGCTTCGATTTTTGTTAAAAAGTTTACAAAAGTTTGTAATTTGATTGATTAATAAAATATTTTTTTAATTGGAAATGTTGTTTATTTGTATTGGAATTTGATGAATAAGATAAAAATTAATTCATTCTGAGCTTTAGAGGGTCTGCTATTTATAGGTGAAGATTTTGAGACATCGTAAGTATTGTTTATTTTACACCAATTTGAATGATTTTCATTGCAAAAAATAAACATGAATCCAGAGAATAATGGTTTTGGGATAACACTAGAATTCTTATTCTCATATAATGTTATTTATTATAGAATTGAAAAGTTTAAAAGTTTTGTTGATAAAGGTCCCGTTTAGTAGTATTTTTATGTGGTTTATATTGTGAAATTGACTATGCATTTTCTCTTTTAGTTAATTATTGATATAATATTTTAAATTTGAGAATATTATATAATATATAATTTTATGAATAATTACAGCATTTCATCCTTTCATACTTTAAATCGTTATGATAGTAAAATTAAATATAAGAAAAAATAAATATATTGAATGATTATGTTTTAGAATATCAGCTATTTCATTAAATTAAAGTAAGATGCGGCAGCCGTTTGGTGTAATTTTTAAAATAAGTTCTAACTTGATATATTATATTAAATGATGATAAATAATATGATTTGTTTCGCTAATTTTGCAGTAAATTTTATACTGTTTTGTGCTTCTAGGAGAATTTAATGGAGAAAATATTTGTTTTAGGTGGGGATGGGTTTTGTGGGTGGCCAACTGCACTTCACCTTGCCGAAAGTGGACATGAAGTTGTAATATTGGATGATCTTAGCCGGAGAAAAATTGATATTGATTTGGGTGTGCAATCGTTGACGCCAATTAATACAATAGATCGCAGGCTTTCCATTTGGAACCAAAATAAATCAAATAAAATAAAATTTATACATTGTGATATTGCAAATGATTATCATCGGTTTGTTGAAATATTACTTAAAGAAAAGCCAGATACTATAATACACTTCGCAGAGCAACGTGCAGCGCCGTATTCGATGAAGACCGAAAAAACAAGAAGATATACTGTATCTAATAATATTTCTACAACTAATAATGTCTTGGTGGCAATTACTGATAATAAGCTGAATATTCATTTAGTTCATTTAGGTACAATGGGTGTTTATGGCTATAGTAGTGCTGGTTTGAAAATACCTGAAGGTTATTTAGACGTCAAAATTGAATTGCCAAGTAATGATATGATTGATGAGACAATTCTGTACCCAACAAATCCAGGTAGTATTTATCACATGACTAAATCAATGGACCAAATAATGTTTGCATTTTATGCAAAAAACTACGGCATTAGAATAACAGACCTTCATCAAGGTATTGTGTGGGGAATAGAAACAGAAGAAACGAAAAATGATTTAGGATTAATAAATAGATTTGATTACGATGGGGATTATGGAACTGTGCTTAATCGTTTTATAACTCAAGCAGCGCTTAAGTATCCATTAACGGTGCACGGTACTGGAGGCCAAACACGAGCCTTTATCCATATAAAAGATACTGTGAACTGTATACGTTTAGCATGTGAAAATCCTCCTCTTAATGGGGAAAAAGTAAAAATTAGAAATCAAGTTACCGAAACTCACAGAGTGCGTGATTTAGCTAAATTAATATCAGATAAAACTGGAGCAACGATTGCAGTCATTGAAAACCCAAGAAAAGAGGCTGTTGAAAATGAGTTGGATGTTTCTAATGACTCATTTCTCAATTTAGGACTGAATCCTACAACTTTGGATGAAGGTTTAATAGATGATGTATTCAGTATGGCTTTGCGCTATAGTGATCGTGTAGATCTTCAGTTAATACCTTGTGCTTCAAAGTGGTAAAATGAAAATATTTATTACAGGTGGTGCGGGTTTTATTGGCTCTCACTTAGCTGCGCTCCTCTCTAAATCTGGACACTCAGTATGTGTATTTGATAACTACTCTGCATCCGATTATAATTATCTTCAGGATACTAATTGTAAGCAGGTTGTGGGTGATATTTTGGACTCAGAAAGTTTGATTGAAGCTGCGAAAGATCATGAGCTTATAATCCACTTAGCTGCAAAGGGTAATGTAATAGAGTCAGTTGCTAGCCCAGTTTCAAATTTTCAGGTAAACGTGATAGGTACCATAAATGTCTTGGAAGCTTGCAGAAAGAACAAAATCAAAAAAATAATTTTTTCCTCTACTGGGGGAGCATTAATGGGAGACACTCTTCCGCCTGTTCATGAAGATAGTATACCAAATCCAATATCACCTTATGGCTCTAGTAAACTATGTGCAGAAACCTATATAAAATCATATAGTAAATGTTATGATATTAAGTATACAATATTTAGGTTTGGTAACGTTTTAGGTACAAACTCTATTCATAAAATGGGTGTTATAAATGCTTTTTATAAGAAATTAAAACATGGAAACGAGATAGATATTTATGGTAAAGTTAGTCGAGATTTTATTTATGTATTTGATCTTGTGAATGCTATAAAAAAATCTATTTCAATTAAAGCAGCTGAAAATGAAATTTTTCATTTGGCGTCTGGAAAAGAAGTGACAATTGAACAACTCGCTAAAAGTATGATTGAGATAATGAATGCTCCCAAAAATTGCATAAAATATAATGCTAGAAGAGTAGGTGAGGTTGAAAGAAACTTTGCCAACATACAGAAAGCCGAACAAATTATTGGATTTTCTAATACTAAAGAAATTAATATGATATTACATGAAGTTATTAACTATTTCAAAATAAACAATTATTAGAATTAAATAAATGTAAGTAATTTCTTATTTTAATTGATATATCTTATAGATGCAAAAAATGAGAATAATTTTAAAATTAATTAAATTCAAATATTAACTTATCTATCATATAAAAAAGAAATATAATTAATATGGTTATGCCAACATCAAAAATTATAAAAAAATTAAAAATGTTTAATACTAAAATTTCAAAAGATGTATTTGCAAAACGTCTTATAAATATTGGCTTAACTAATTTTTATGGTGACAAAAAAAAAGTAGCTGTAGTTTATCTGACCAGTCCATTTTTAGAGACATGGACTTACCCAAGGCCAAATGAGACAAACATTAAGTTGATTGTTGGTGCCTTAATATCAAAGGGATTTCTAGTAGATATATATGATTTTGATTATGTTGGAAGTTTTAACGCTAATGATGTAACTCCTTATGATTTAATATTTGGCTTTGGACCATGCTTTGATAAATTGTCTGATTTATTTCCTTCAGCTAGAAAAATTATGTACGCTGTTGAGATGCCTCCATGGCAAATGATGAGTGCGGAACAAAACGCTTTAGTTGAAATGCACGATCTGGGTATAAAGGTAAATTCAGGAAGTTTAAGGTCGTATATTTATTACACAGATGAAAATTTTTTAAGACCTGACAAAATAATAGCTATGGGTTCTATTTTTAATAAAACTGAAATTCAAAAAAGATACAGTGGCCCAGTAGAAATGATTGATTGTTCAGTATCAACTGAAATATTGAATTATGAAAAAAATATCTCTAAATCATATAAAAGCTTTGGATGGATAGGGAGTGACGGCGCCACCATGAAGGGGCTTCATCATATTCTAAAAATATTTAAAGAAATGCCAGATCTACAACTTAACTTATTTGGGTTGAATAGGAAAGATGAAAAGATATTAAATTTTTATCAAACTGATAATATAATTAATCACGGTTTTATGAATTTAAGGGATCAACATTTTCAGAGTTTAATTGCTAAGCAAGCTGCAATTATATCTGCGTCTTATTCTGAAGGCATGCAAACTTCAATTGCAACTGGATTATGTCTAGGAACGAGAGCTATTGTCACTCAACAGTGTGGATATATTTCAAGTGATACTGGAATTGTAATATCAAAGCATGATAATCTTGAACATACTTTGTGTGACTACATAAATAAAAAAGATTTTACAATGAAGTCTGCTGATGTGATTGCTATAAGAAAAAGATATTCAGCTGAGACATTCTATAAAAGGATTTTAGCACAATTAGATTAACTCAAATTTATAATACAAGATATACGACAATCAAAAATTTTTAGTGGAAATATGTAATATGGTAAAAAAGATAATTTGTGATTTAGATAATACTATAACGTTGCATGATTCTGCTGAAGAGTATTCTAAAAAGCTTCCAAATAAAATTGTAATCGAAAAATTAGTTGAATACCAAAATATTGGATATGAAATTATAATTTTTACAGCTAGAAATATGAATACACTTAAAGGTGATACAGATAAAATTAAACTGATTACGTTACCAATTATTCTAGAATGGTTAGACAGATACGGAGTACCCTACAGCGAGGTAATAATTGGAAAACCATGGTGTGGAGATGGATTCTATCTTGATGATCGTGCAATCCGACCTAAGGAATTCATTGATCTTAGTGAAAAAGATCTTTTGGATTTAGTAAAATGAAACATTTAACAATAATCTGTTCAGGTGAATATGTAAGTTTATCTCTGCAGGCTGAATTCGGTAAACTAATACCTGCAATGTTGCCTCTTGGTAATAGATTTTTGGTTGAACATCAAGTTGAAGCAGCTTTGCCGGGCGATATTATGGTTACTATTCCAGATGATATTAATAAGCATCAAATTACAAGATTGACTGAAAAAAATAGTAATATAATTTTGTATAAGACAAAAAATAATATAAATCTTTCTGAAGCCCTACTAGAAGTATTAAATGATAAAGAGTTAGAAAAATATCAAAAAATATCGATTATTCTTGGGGACTCATTAATAAAAGACATTGTTTTTAAAGAAAATACATACTCTGCTCACAAGCCTAAAACAAATTATGCTTGGTCAACAAGTGACAGTAACAATGGACTTGTTTTTTCTGGTTACATTATGCTTTCATGTGCTGCTGACTTAATTTCAGCTATAAATTATTGTAAAAAAAGAGGTGAAATGATATTTTCACAATCATTTTTTAAAACTTTCAATTCAAATAGCTCGGGGATTTGGTATGACTTTGGGCATTATCATAACTACCATACATCAAAGCGAGATTTTATTTCCCACCGATATTTTAATTCAATAAAAGCAACAGAATATAGTATTATAAAATCAAGTGTTGATAAAAGAAAAATGATTGCTGAGGCTGAATGGTATTTTGCTTGCCCAAAAGAAATATCTTATCACTGCCCTAAAGTTTATGAGGTTAGTGAAGGTAGTTATGAGATTGAATATTTATATGCAAATACCTTATCCGAATTATCAATATACTCGAACTTACCAGACGATGAGTGGTCTCGAATCACTGATAATGCTTTATGTGTTTTAGAAAAATTTAAATCATGTTCGAATGAAGAAACGAATAAAAATGATTTTAGAAATTTTTTAATTGATAAAACATGTAAGCGTATGGAGAATATTAATGAGTATCCTTTCGACCAAAATGAAAGTATCTTATTTGATGGGAAGGTTAAAATTAGTTTGAATGAAATAAAGGACTATTGTGTTAATAATTGGCCAAATGATTTGAAGGGACAAAAATCATTTGTTCATGGTGATTTCTGCTTTTCTAATCTTTTATATGATGCACGTTCTAGACAAATTAAAATGATTGACCCGCGGGGAATAGATGAAGTTGGAGAAATCAACAGTATTGGGTTTTTAGATTATGATGTTGCTAAGTTTGCACACTCTTATGTTTATCTTTATGATAAAGTACTGTCAGGAGATTTCAAAACTAAACTTACCAAGGGTGTGATTTCATCAAACTATAAACCTATACCTGAAGTGCTTTGTCAAGAATTCTGGGAAAAGGTTTTTTCATGTTTTGGGATAAGTGAAGTGCATCTTAAGTACTTAATTATGAATTTATATTTATCTATGATACCACTACATAAAGATAATAAGGAGTGTCAGCTTAGCTTTGCATACATTGTAATGTATATTTATTTAGAATTAAAAAGAACTTAGATTTAAATGCTAATTATATACAAAAAATTACTGAAAAAGTATTTTCAAGAATTGTATAATACATCTCTTAACATATTTTATTGTATGTTTTAAAAATGATTTTTACTATTTGAAATATTAATTATTGGGTAATAAATATATTAAAAAAGACTTGAATAATATGCGTATGAAATTTGTTGTTGAATATTTTTTGAATAGCATGAAATAATAGGATTAATTGAAATGACAGTAATTATAACAATGGCGGGAGCTGGCTCAAGGTTTACTAATGTTGGTTATGGTTGTCCTAAATACCAAATCAAAGCTAATGGTATTTCATTGTTTGAGTGGTCATTGAAATCCCTTGAAAAATTTAAAAAACAAAAATTTATTTTCGCCTGCCTTTATAACATAAATATTGAATGGCTTAGAGCAGAAATATTTAAATGTGGTATTAAGAATTTTGATGTGAAAATAAGGAAAACTATAAGTTCAGGTCAGGCAGAGACAGCTTATGATGTAATTAAAGATCTAGATATGAATGAAAAAAGTGAAACACTTTGGATATTTAATATCGATACATATATCCAAGATGGAATGTCTCCATCTGATATCTTAGAAAATGATGGTTATATATACGTTTCCAATTCAACCAACCCAAATATGAGTTATGTAAAGCATGATAAAAATAATTATGTTACTGATTTAGCAGAAAAAAAAATAATATCTAATCTTGCAACGGTTGGAATGTACGGATTTAAATCGTTATCGATGTTTGTTAAGCTTTATGAGGAGGCCTATATTAAAAAAAATGTTGAGTGTATTGCAGGAGAACAATACATATTGCCAATGTATTCAATTGCATTGAAATATAACATGCTTATTCTATCACATAAATTACAGAATGAAAAAGTTATTGTATTAGGAACGCCTGAAGAATTGTTGAAATTCGACGCTAGAGCTACTCCACAGCATAATCTAAATTATTTGGAGAAATAATAAATGAAAATTTTAATTACTGGACATAAAGGCTTCATAGGCTCATGGTTAACCTATTATCTCGGATTAAACGGGCATGAAATTTATGGTATTGATAATTTATCGTCATATGGTAACCGCTTGTATAATGAAGCAAACCTCGCAGAATTTGTATCTGGAGAAGCAAATATAAATGTCGCAGATTTGCAAAAGATCGAAGAGTACATTTCAGTTATTAACCCTGAAATTATAATTCATTTGGCTGGGCAAGCTATTATTCCCCGTGCATTTTCAAATCCTTTTGAGACTTTCTTATCAAATGCTGTTGGTACTTTAACTATGGCTGAATGTTGCAGAAAGAATTCAAATATAAAATCCTTAATTTCAATAACAAGTGATAAAGTTTACACTAATATAAATAGTGGTAAAGCTTTTACTGAGGATTCTGAAATTGGTGGTAATGATATTTACAGTATATCTAAATCTGTTTCAGAAATGATTTGTGGAGTATATGCGAATACTCACAAAAGATCTGATTTAAATATACATACTATAAGACTTGGGAATGTTGTGGGTGGAGGTGATTGGTCAGTTAATAGATTAATTCCAGATTTAATTGAGGCAGCAAATAATGGTAATATTTTTAAAGTTAGATATGAGAATGCTACACGACCATTCCAACATATTTCGGACGTAATCAATGGGATTACTAAAATAGCTTTTGCATCATCTTCAGGTGACCTTAAATCACCATCAGCCTGGAATTTAGGCCCTAAAGATAATACTTATGCATATGTTAGGGAAGTGATAAGCGGTTTTAAAGAAATGTATAAAGATCTAAATGTTCAGCAATCTACTGAAAAAATTAAAGAAGATATGCAGCTGTCTGTTGATGTTTCTCGCTATAAACATAAATTCGGCGAACCACAGTATACAAGTACTGAAAGTATTAAGTGTGCTTTAAACTGGTATAATCAATATCATAAAAAAACGAAGGACCCGCGAAAATTAATGGATGAGGACTTGATTTGGATCAGTGCGTAGATGTTTTATTGGTTGGACCGTGGGATCGTGTTTTGTCTGCAAGAGGTGAAGATGGAATCCGATACTATATAGATAGATTGAAGCAACATTTTTTTATTGGTAAAGTGATATATTCTTCTTCAGATCCACCTGGCACCATACCACATGATATATTTGATAATGTAGCAAGCACGTATTCTGGTGAGCTGCTTACAAATTCTTATATAAATTCTAACACTAGTTACGCATCTTCAAGAAGTAGACTGTCCCCTTACATCGAGAATGTAAAAGCTGGGCTTGAGTTATGTTCTGCCAAATTTATAATACGCGTTAGAAGCGATTTAGAACTTCAAGGGATAGAGACTATCCATAATCTTTTGACTAATTCCCCAGAAAATATTTATATAGATTATCATCCTGAGCATTCATTACTTATACCGTTTTATTACTCTGATATGTTCCTCGCTGCTAAATCAGAAAATGTACTTAGTTTGTATAGCGGTTGTTTTGAAAGAAATTATATTGGTAAGAAAAAATTATCTTTTAACCCGTTTCGGTACTTAAACGCTGGGTTTTGGGACGAGTCCTATCAATATCCTGAATTATTATTTTGGTCAAAAGGATTGTGTAATTTAAACTATATTGAAAACTCTAAGTATACTTCATCAAATCTGATTGGCTTTATTAGGTCTTTGGGGTTGATTAATAACAAGTTATTTCTGGTTAATAGAAATAAAATATTTAATGTGCACTCACGATTTAATAAAAAACATTATTGGGGAGAGAGTATATTATTCCCATGGAGCATAACAGTAACCCTACGTTTATTTATCAAACATCTTTTTCAATTTACATACAAAACTGTAAGGAATATTTATATCAAATTGAGATAGTATTTATTAAATGTTTTTCTTGTTTTTGTAATTAATATTTTGGTATTTAGCAATTAACAGAAAGAGTTTTATTTTGCATTTTAGAGCTAATATTAAGGTGTTTCTCGAATAATAAGAAAGCTTTAGTTTATTTAATTACTCTGTTATAAAATCGTAAATACGAAGTGTATTCATTTGTAGGTGGTATTATTAAATGAATTTAGTGCAAAGTATTCCAAAATATTATTTTGAGATTTATTTATTAGTTATTATGGCATAGAAATCTTTGAGGAGATGCAAAGTTGAATACTTTTAGATGTATTAAAACATTATTAAATGTTGCAAATACTAATACTACTAAAAAAATATATTGGATTTACATCTTGAGTGTTTTAGCCACTGTTGCTGAAGTTTTTAGTATAGGCACAATAATTCCAATTTTTAGCAATACAGAAAAAATTTTAGCTTTAATAGGATTAGATTATTTATCCAATCCTTTAATCGTAGCAACATTACTTTTTACAATTATATTTATATTGAAAAGTATTTTTGTGTTATGGGTCATCTCTATGCAAAATAAATATGCATATGGTATTCAAAAGCAAATAAGTATGAAAATATTTAGTGGATTAGTTTCATTAGATTATGAACAAAACCTTCATAAAGGTCGGGATTATTTTACTTCGTTAATAAATGTTGATGTAATTGTATTTAGAGACACTTTGCTATTAGTAATCCTCCTTATGACAGAGTCACTAATTGTTGTTACGTTGATATCAATAGCAATACTCATGTTTCCCACTATTACAATATTGATTTGTTCTATATTTGTTTTGGGAATGTTTTGTTTTCGAGTGAGTTTTGCACCTCTTTCACGACGCTTTGGAAAGCGACGTCTTATGGCCGATCTTTCTAAAAACGCATGGTTAAGTAGTGCACTAGATACTTTAGAAGTAATACATGCACAACGATTGAATAAGTTTTTTGAACAGTCTTATTTGGAAACAGTTTCTGAGGTTTCTAAGGTTGGTGCAAATCAAGGTGTTTTAAATCAAGCACCTCGCTTTATATTTGAAAGCTTAGCAATACTTTGTATTGCCGCTGTAACCTTAACACATGAGATTGCGGGTGGTATTTTCGTTATAAGCGGTAATTCTGGTGGTTATTATTATTTAGTTTTAGGTGCTATCGCTTTTCGCTTACTTCCTTCAGTAAACCGTATTGTGGGATCGTTACAGGGCATAAGCTTTGGTCAAGCTCCAGTCATGGAATTAGATAAATTATTTCAAGATTTGAAAGAAACTGATGTTAATTATACTGTTAATAAAGCTGATAAGGCTTTTAATAATAAAATTGTGGAGGTTAAGACAGTAAACCTGACAAAGACTTTTGGTCAAAGTAAGGTCTTAGATGGAGGTTGCGCAAAGTTTATTAGAGGTAAAATCTATGCTATTTTAGGAAAGAGTGGGTCAGGAAAATCTACATTTATTAAAGTCATGCTAGGACTATTTAGTAAAAACAATGGTGAAATATACTTAAATGGTGATTTAAGTGTGACTAGGCTTATTGATTTAAACAATGCGATAGCGTTAGTTCCGCAAAATGTAAGTGTTATAGAGGGTACTATTCTTGATAATATTGTGATGGGCCGAGATTTTTCAACAGAAAAGTTAGACAGTGTAATGCCAATATTAGATTGGGTATTGGATTTTCCACTTGGTCTTGAAACGGTAGTTGGTAGTAAAGGAGTTGATTTATCTGGAGGGCAAGTTCAGCGTGTTGGCATAGCCCGAGCATTCTACTCAAGCCCTGATATAGTAATCCTTGATGAGAGTACAAGTGCTTTAGATATAAAATCCCAAAAAAACGTTATTAAATACTTAGAAAAAAAATCAAAATTTTGTATAATTATCGTTGTGACACATAGAACTGAAATATTGGAAATATGTGACGAAGTGTTAAGAGTTGAAGCTGGTGTTATAAGTTAATGAAAGTTGACCGCATGAATATTTTACTTTCTTTTAGAGTAGTTTCAGATGAAAATTATCCAAAATCTATTAAAGATGTTGTGTATCCACAATCAATTAATTGGCGATATCTAAACCAGTTGCAAGTTTTGGGAAAAGTACTTGAATCATATAATATATTGAAATTCGAAAAAGCATTCATATTTGTTGATATCGAAGACAACACTTCAGATGAAGTTGAGCTTATAAATAATTTAATAATGAAAAATATTAGAGCATCATCATTGAAAATATCTTATGAACGCCCAAAAAGTAAACATGATTGGCTCCAAATGCTTACTAAAATTGAAGAAAGAGCAGAGCCATATTTAATTTCTATGAGTCACGATATGGAATTTATCGGTGTTCCCGACCAACTTATGACGTTAGTCAATAAGTATTATAATGAGCTGAAATGCAAAGGTAAGATGTTAACCTATGCTCACGTACCTGAATATTTAGCAATCGCAAAAATGAATATCTTTGGATATGATTTTCAGAAGAGAGGTTTATGTTACGTTGATAATGGACCAAGAAAATGGGTAGATTGCGTTTTTATAATGTCGCTTAATACATTATACAATATTTTTTCTGAAATTAAAGGAGAAGGCCCTGATTATCTTCCCCGTATCGATTGGCCAACAGCAGAGTTTGGTTCAATAGATGTTCAAACTATGGTTTATCCAATTGAACTTTTCAGGCATTATGATGGTAGTACACATGTTGTTTGTTCACGTTTACTTGAAAGATTTGAACCAATAATGAAAGATAATAGGGTTGATTACGGTACTGAATTATTTGTTCGTTTTGTTCAATTATATCATATATTTTGGGCAAAACGGCTTGCTATTTTACGATTGGGTATGCCGGGAAGAAATATGTTTGGAAAAATATATTCAGAAACTGCGGATGAATTTATAGCTTCAATTAAAGAGATATCTAATTTAGATTTATTAAATAGTGACGTTGATATATTTTATAGATGCGTAGCATATTACCAAGATATTTGTTATCAAGATTCATTGATGGATAGTAAAACTATTGATAAAAAAAAGTTACCAAGGAGTTTTTCAAAAGTTCGCGCAATGCTTAGGAAAATGCTAAAGTGAAAATTAGTATAGTTACAGTTGTCTTTAATGACTTCGAGAATATTGAAAATACAATAAAAAGTGTTGTTTGCCAAAGTTATAATGATGTTGAGTACATTATCATTGATGGTGGAAGTACAGATGGAACATGTAATGTAATAGAAAAATTATATTGTGATGGTGGAATTGATATTTATGAGTCAAATAAAGATAATGGTATTTATGATGCAATGAACAAAGGTATACAAAAAGCAAGTGGTGATTATATTTGCTTCATGAATTCTGGAGATATTTTTTTTGAAAATTCTATTATAGCTAAAGTACATGATAGAATTTTACTAAATAGATATCCCGACTTTATTTATGGTAACACTTTGGTAAAAAAAGGACCGAAAGAGAGAGTTGTTAAAGCCCGTCAATTTATTCAGATAAAAAATACTCTACCGTTCTGTCATCAATCGGTATTCATTAAGTTAAGCCTTCATAAACTTAAATTGTATAGCACTCAATATAGGTTAGCCAGTGATTATGATTTTTTCGCAGGTATATCATTAAATAATCCCCATTGGTCGCATATGGATGACCTCACAATATCAAAAATAACTGAAGGGGGTGTGGCGGATGCTGGTCGACTTAGGACAACAATCGAGTATTTGCAAATAGCTACACGTCACTTTTATATACCAAGATGGGGACAGATTTGGTTACTTATTAAGGTATTAGCTAGCATGATTTTGTTGAGAGATAAATGAAATTCAGTAGATTTCAATATTCGACTGTAACCCTAATGATTTTCAGTTTATTATACTTCGTATATTCTCTGGTAATTTTAGATTCATATAATCAAGGGGATAGGTTCGTTTATGCTCAAGTATATCAGGCTATTTCTGGCTTGAGTTTCATTGGGGCTTTAGTCGAATATTTCTGGCAGTTGGGAGCGACTGATATTGGCTGGTTGCTTGTTTATTTTCCATTTTCAAAAATTACTAATAATTTAAATATTGCCCAGTCAATAATATCAACTTTGTTATTTTGGCACGCTGGGAAGTTTTTTTATGTACGTTGTAATAATATAAAATTTTTTATTTTTTATTTGAATTGCTATTTAAATATACAATTTTTGGCACTTAGTTTTTCATCCCTTCGTTTAGCAATAGCATTTTTATTTGTTTTTATGGCAGCCAACAGTAAAAGATTCAAAAGTTTCTTTTTTGCTCTAATCTCAATCATAAGTCATATCACTATTTTACTGGTAATGTATTTGAATCGAGAAAAACGATACAAGCTTTTTTTACAATTAATTATGATTGTTTGTGGATTGGCGGTTTTGTTTATTTTTTGGAACGTTATTGGAGTATTTGTATTAGGTAAACTTAATACATATATAAACTCAGGTATTAGCAAACTAAATATATTTGGTTTATTTAAATTGGCTATACTTTTATTGTTTCTTATTCTTGGAGCTAGCGAAAAAAGGATTTTTTATATCATACCAATTATTGTAATATATCTATTAATACCTGATGCTAGAATATATCAATTAATCTATTTTACTGTTTATTTACGGTTAACATGCGTTCGTTCACAGTATTCTACGGTCGCCTTGATAGTATTATCTTTTCTTGGAATACCTAACGGTTTGAAATATATCATTGGTATTTTTGAGAGAGGTAATGGTTTAGATCCATTAAACTTTTAGCTATTTAATAATTTGCAATTACGACAGAATATTTATTTAAAAAATTGGTACCTGTATAATAAAAGTTACAATTAAAAATTTGAAGTAAATTTAAAAAGAGAATATTATGAAAGTTATTATTGTTGCAGATAACCTAGGCGGTGGCAGTGCTAGGTTAGGTCGTGCACTGATTGAGGCTTTGGCAAAAAAAATTGGTTGGCATAGCCTTATTGTTTTGGGCAACGCGCGCTTAGGCTTAAATTCTCATGATAAGTTAAAATGTATTAAGTATTTAGAGTTGAAAAGTGACTGGACGCCTAGATTTTTAAAACGGCATATATTTGTTCGAAAGTACACAAAAGATGCAGTGATTTTAAATCTTACCAATTTTCCTATAGGAACAATTTTTCTAGGAGCCCAAAAAGAATTGTGTCTTCTTCACAATGCTTATTTTTTTACAGTGCCACCAGATATTAGATCACTAGGATTGAAGTTTATCTTAAGAGATATACTTGCGCGTCGATTTATTTTTCATTTCTTAAATTTATTTTCTGCATCATTAAAAACAGAATTTATTGTTCAGACCCCCTGGATGAAAAAATTAGTTCAAAAATCACTACCTGCAAAATTTAAACTTGAATCTGCTAAACTGCATGGTTGGCCTCACTGCAAAATATCTGATGATAAGGAAATATCTTTTAATCAAAAAATTAATATAGGTAAGAATATAATTTGGTTTTATCCAGCTACTGGAGAACCACATAAAAATCACGCCTTGTTATATAAAATGTTTGCAAAAGCATTAAAAAGACAACCTCAAATGAAGCTAATTGTAACGCTGCCGTTTGGACAAGCTTTTAGCTTAAAGTTAACGGCATTATCAAAAACCCTTGGAATTGATAATTCTATTATAAATGTTGGATGGATCCAGGAAGATCAAAAAAACTACTTATTAAAGAAATGCTCTGGTATTGTTTTCCTATCAGAATTTGAGTCCCTTGGTTTACCATTACTTGAAATTAGAGAGTTGAATAAAAAGGCTATTGTTATAAAATCTAATGCAAGCGAATATATACTAGGAAATGGGTCGCATATATTTGATTTAAGATCTAAGAACATCTCTCAAAGAAAAAAAGAACAGGAAAGATTTGTAAAAGTACTTAGTTCTAATCCTATTCCTGATTTTGAATATGGAAAAAATAATTTTACTAGTATAGATGATGCGTATTTTTTTGACTGGATTGGGGGTAATTCATGACAATTAATGGAGAATATGATGTGGTTATCGTAGGAGCAGGCGTCGGTGGATCATCAATCGCTTCAAGACTTTGCTCGTTAGGGAAGAAAGTTTTATTACTTGAGAAAGGTGATAGGTTATTTAGTGAAAATAAAATTCTTGATAAACCTATTTTATTTTCAAGCAATAATATAGAAAATGTTGTTAAAAATGTACCTTTAGTGGAGGGGCTTGGTGGCAATTCTCTTATTTATGGTGGACAATTATCAAGGTTTGATAATTCTTGTTTTGAATCAAACGTTGATCAAGCCACTACATTTCCTTTTAAATATTCTGAAATTGAACCATATTACAATCAACTGGAGGCTATATTTAGTGGTGCGAAACCAACTCATAATAAGGCTGAAAAGGAATTAGTATTTAACTTTGAAAAGTGTGGCTTTGAGTCACTTTCAAGTACATATGCTGTACGTTCTTTGAGGGGGTGTGATGGTTGTGGTGGAAAATTGTGTAAAATAAAATGTAAGAAAGATTTCTATTCAGAATTATGCAACGAATTTGTCAAGTCAGGTCTTTTGACGACAGTTTGTGGTGTGAATATTAAAAAAATTAATATTATTAAAAGAAAAGTTAAATCAATAAGTTATGATTTAAAAGGTGCTGAATGTGAGATTAGAACAAGTGCTTTAGTTTTGTCGGCTGGAGCCCTCAGAACACCTGAATTAATAAAGAAGCATTTATCTGGCTCCATAACAAATGAACTTAAAAACAAAATAGGTAAAGGCTTAGCGTTTCATGTGTCTGACTTCTACCTACTATATCCAAAATTTTTAACTACAGGTTCTACTAGTACAGCCAAAATTTTGAATGGACGGTTGAATTTTCTTTCATCTGAAAATAGTAACCTAAAACATACAATTCAAAGTGTTGGAGCTCCAATTAAAACGGAATATATTGAAAGATTCATACTTCGTAGGCTGCCCGGTCAAATGGCACAAAATCCATTAATTCAGCGTTTAATTAAATCCTTCAGTAGAGTAGCTGAATGGACTGGATCAAAAGCTCACGTAGTTGCTACAATTATTCAAGACCCAATGTTAGAAGAAAATAAAGTTGATGAGAATATCAATTCACAGAATATAAAAGTATCATATAGTATTAGCGCAGATTTTAATGTGGCAATAAAAAAAATTGATAAACAAATAAGAAATGCATTAAAAAAGAAATTTTTTGTGGTTGGATTAGGTGGTTTGGGAAATATAAATTATGGTCACCCAATGGGAGGATGTGCAATGGGGCATGCAGCAATATTTCCAGTTAATAAACACGGTAGATTGAAAGAATTAAAAAATGTTTATATTGCTGACAGTTCAGTTTTCCCAGTATCAGGTGATACAAATCCGAGTTTAACAATAGCTGCAGTAGCTTTTCGCACTGCTGATCAATTATTAACAGAAATTTGAGTGATGAATAAATATTTTTCACTAGATTTATTAAGGGTCTTTGCTGGTATTTGGGTTGTGGCATTTCATACTACATTATTACATGAGTCTATCTGGGGAATTTCAACAGATTGGTTTAAGCAATTTCTGATGGATGGACATAAAGGGGTAGGTCTATTTTTTGCTTTATCGGCATTTTTAATAACTCACTCAATGTCTAAAAGAACAACAACCCCGAGGGTTTTCCTACTCAAGAGATCCTTTAAGATTCTACCATTATATTTCACGTTGTCTGTTTTTTTCTTCATACTTACGAAAATCGATGCTTTAGGTTTAAACTCGGAATTTGAATTCATAGATCTGTTTGGTTCTTTATTTTTCTTGAGCCAAACTATGTTATCAAAGCCACCAGTGCTATACGTTGGTTGGTCTCTTGAATTTGAAATTTTATATTATTTAATTATTTATGCAATATTAATAATCGGAAACAGATTTGATTTTCTCATCTTGTTAATTTTGATTTTCTTTTGCTTATTTATACAACCAATTTTTGCTTATTTTATAGTAGGTCTCCTTTTCCATCATATTACAAAGCAGCAAATGAATTTTAATGCTTTTAAAAGCTTAAATATAATTATTTTATATTTTGGTTTAGGATTATGTTTAGTTTATATTAATGATTACTATTTAAGTATTTTTCTATTAGCTGCTGGTTTCACAGTGCATAACCCATTTAAATACTTACGGCCAGTTATTGCCCAATCCTTTTCCTTTCTTGCTGCGGCAACATATTCAACTTACTTAGTTCAAGTCTTTACAATTCCGGTTGTAATGAAATCTCTAACATATCTTGGCATTGACCTTCCACTTGGTCCGAATGTGCTGATATCGGTATCTTTTACCTTACTAGTTGGTGTAGGGTTTTATTTGGTTATTGAGAAACCAGCGGAAGCTTTACTTTCAAAAATTGTTTCAAAGTATCAACAGCCTTAAATAAATAAATATATTGGCCGATTTCTTTAGTTGTAACTTAATGAAACAATGGGCCAAAAAATCTCGATATTATACAGATAATTTTTTTAATTTATTTGTGTTGTAAGAAATATAAGCTATGTGTCAGTGAGGTACTTGCGATATTTTACTTTATAAAACTAATAAAGGTTTAATTTTATGAAATTATATATTTCAGTTGTTTCACACGGTCATGGCAATATTATTTCAGAGCTTGATGTGTTAGGCCCCTTGTCTGAGTATTTTACAGTAGTTATTAAAAGTAATACTGATGACAAAAAACTTCTAAATTACTGTTTTAAATATCCCAAGATTATATTGATCAATATGAGTTACGGTCTCGGTTTTGGGGAGAATAATAATTTTGTTTATAAATATTGCGCTCAGTTTTTAAATATTGAATTACAAGACTATTTTTTGATTTTAAATCCAGATGTGTATTTTTCTGTCAATCAATGTGAACTCCTTGTAGATAATATCAGGCTGTACAATCATGACTTTATTACTATTAACCTATTTAAAGACTTTGATAAAAAAGTACATGATAATTCAATACGCAGATTTCCAAATTTATTTATTCTAATGCGTAAATTTTTCAGATTAGAAACAAATTATAATATTGATAAGAAAATAATTAAAAGTCCTATGACTGTTGATTGGGCTGCGGGCTCTTTTTTATGCATTAAATCAGATATTTATGCTGATTTGAACGGCTTTGATGAGCAGTACTTTATGTATTATGAAGATGTAGATTTATGTTATCGGGCTAATTCAAACGGTATTAATTTAATATATCTACCGTTCATACATGCAATTCATCTGGGTGCATTTAAAAATAGAAAAATTTTTAGTCGTCATAATTATTGGTATATCAAAAGTGTATTAAGGTTTTTAACCATATCGTATTTGAGCAATAAATAGATGAAAAATATTGTTTCTTATTATAGTGATAAAAGCATTTTAAACTATATAGATAATCAGATTTAGTTGAAATTTTATAACAGCTTATTATTGTTTTACTTTATTTTGTCGCCTTGTCCGCGTCCAGTGGCAGTTGCATATATTATTTTTAAATCAAAAGGGATTGTCCTAAGTGCAAGATATTCAGCATCTAGTTTTGCTAAGCGCGTTGGATCACTCATGTCTACATTCTGAATTTGTGCCCATCCTGTTATTCCACCAATTTTATCGAATACACCATGTTTGTGCCGAGCAGAAATTAATTCTTGTTGAGATGGTAGGCAGGGCCGAGGGCCCACTAAACTTAGTTCATTTTTAAATATATTCCAAACTTGTGGAAGTTCGTCAATTTTTGTCTTGCGTAAAAATCGTCCAACAGCTGTAACTTTATCAGCTGTTATCTCATGGGTGCCAGCTTCTTTTGTTCCTAAGTTCATTGTTCTGAACTTGTAACAAGTGAATAGTAATCCACCTTTACCAACACGTTTTTGAGCAAAAATTCCTGGACCTGGAGAAGTAAGTTTAATAGCGAGCCAAGCTCCAAGTAATATCCACCAAAGAAATATTGTAACAAATAAGGCAAAGCTTAAATCAAAAAAGCGTTTAGTGGCGTGATAAATCAAATTCCCGTCTTGTTTATCTGAGATAATACTTTCCGCTGATGTTTTATTATGAACAGTATCCAATATTGCCGAAGCAATAAGTTTTATATTTACTGTTGCCTTAAATGAAGCCAATAATTGAAATGCCGTTGGGCGAAGAAAATTTGGAAGTTTTGAGAGTAATGCCAGTTTTCCAGAAAACGTTTCGCCATAAGAGGCAGGCAGGCGCAAATTTATAATCGTGATGCCACTTGCCTTTGACAAAACGGCTTCAGCCTCCAATTTTGTTTTTGCGTAAGATGAAAGTGGACGTTGTGAAGTAGTGTGCAATGTTGTCGTGTTTATGAAGGTTTTTACCTTAGCTGACCTTGCAGAATTTAGAACAGACTCTAAGAAAGTGACATTAACTGCACGAAAGTTGCAAATACTATCAACAATATTGTTATTCATTACTGCTAAGTGAATAATGGCATCATAATTATGCATTTCTACTTCTAAATTTTCATATGATGTTACTCGGCAACCAGGATATAATAATCTTAGTTTATCTTCATCCCTACTAGCAAGTAACAGCTGAGCGTTTGCTTTTTTAAGTAAAGGAATTAACTCTGAGCCAATATAGCCTGAAGCCCCAGTGATAACAATTTTCATTTATAGACTTTCTATATAAATATTATTAAATCTAAATATTTTAATATCATTAATATTAGGAGTAAGAAACTATCAAACTTAAATTTCAGGCTTGATCAATGAATATTGTAATGATTTAGTCTTTAAAAACATGACATGGTAACTAGTTTTAATATATTTAACCCCTAGTTACAGTCTGTGAGCTATTATATGTGTGATGTGCGGACATCATGCGTAATTTCAATTTCATGTGAAATTTAGCAATTATAGTTGATTAATGAATAAAAATTAATACCAATAAGAATCCTTTTTAGAATTATGTATAAATTTTTAGTATCAAACTTATATAATTTAGGTTGCCCTAAACAAATCAAAAAGTTAAAAAAGTATATTGATTTAGGATCATAAAATGAAAAATGTAATACTTAAGCAACCACGAAGTATAAAAAAATTAATTCAAATAATTTTTGATGGTCTGATCTTATATTTTGCTTTCATGTTTTCATATGTACATAATGATGGAAATTTAGCTTTAGCAGCTCAGCAGTTTAATTCTGTAGTTCCGTTTTTAGCAATTCCTATGTGCCTAGGTATTTTTTATCTATTTGGATTATATGACTCATTAATACGATATATTTTAGTTGAAATGTTTGTAAAAACGATTTTTTTATACTTTATTGCATCCATAATTTTCTTCAGTGTTTCCTTAGCTATATCCGAGGATTTTGAATGGACACATTTTGTGACATTTAGTTTAGTAAGTAGTATTTGTGGTTTTGCTGGTAGATTTTATGTACGATCTCTTTTGCTTTCAAATAAACTGATAAACAGTTCTAATGTTATAATCTATGGCCCAAATGGATCAAAAAACGAACTTTTAGCAGCAATTAAGCAAAGTAAGAATTTTATTCCAGTTGCCTTTATAGATGATAATCCCGAACTTATTGGTGTATTGATAGGAGGTGTCCGAGTACATCATCCAAAGGATTTACAGAAGATTGTAACTGAGAAAGAGGTAACTATAATTCTAGTTGCAATGAGTAAAGTTTCACATTTGTCTCTAAAGTCAATCTCGAACCTCTTAAAATCAAATAACTTACAAATTAAAGAGATACCTGCAATTGGTGATATCATATCTGGACGTGCAAATATTACACAGCTTAAAACAGTAAAGATAGAAGACTTACTTGGCAGAAAGCCTGTTCCGCCTATTTCAAAATTAATGAGTTTGAACACGTCAAATAAATCAATAATGGTTACTGGAGCTGGGGGGTCGATTGGTAGTGAAATTTGCCGTCAGATTTTAGAATCTAAACCATCTAAATTAGTTATAGTTGATCACAATGAATATGGTTTATATCTCATAGAAAGAGAAATATTACAAAGAATAGAAGAACTTGGAATTGATATTAAATTAATTACAATAATTGAAAATATATGTAATGAAAAAGATATTAAGAAAGTTTTATTAGATTATAGTGTCGATACCGTATTTCATGCTGCAGCATATAAACATGTTCCTTTACTTGAAAGAAATGTTTATTCAGCATTAAAAAATAATATTTTGGGTACTAAGGCTTTAATAAGTGCATCAATTGCATCAGGCGTGTCATCTTTTACGATGATATCTACTGATAAAGCTGTTCGCCCAACTAATGTGATGGGTGCTTCGAAACGTTTTGCTGAGTTGATATGTCAATGTTATTCAATGAATCAAAACAATACTAATATTTCCATTGTTCGGTTTGGAAATGTTTTGGGATCTTCAGGATCTGTTATACCATTATTTAATAAGCAGATCTCAAATGGAGGTCCCTTGACTGTTACACACCCTAACATGACGAGATATTTTATGACAGTAAGTGAAGCTGCACAGCTTGTAATTCAAGCATCTAGTATGGCTGCAGGTGGTGAGGTATTTTTGTTAGATATGGGACCATCAATAAAAATTTTAGATCTTGCTAAGTCTATGATCCGGCTTTCTGGTTATGAACCATATTTAATTCAAGAAAATACTGATAATGAGGGCCCTAGATCAGATCAGATTGAGATAAGTTTTTCAAATTTAAGGCCGGGTGAGAAGCTATATGAGGAGTTATTAATAACGGATAGTGCCCTCCCAACGAGTCATCCTAGGATATCGAAAGCAATTGAACATTCTATAGGGCTTGAGGAGCTGAATATTTTTTTAGATAAAATGAATATGAGTATCAAAGTAGGTAATTTGCAAAAAACTCTCAATCTTCTAGAAAGCTTACCATTAAACTATAAGTCTAAATAAATTATTGATAAAGTGTATAATTGTAAATCTAAGGTTATATGAGTTAAATGCATAATTGCATTATCCTTGATAATTATATAAAATTTTCATTAATGATGTATCTCAATTTTTTTAATTCGCTATTTTACTAAGGAGAAAGTGAGTGAATAATAATAATCCTTACAATAATGGCGACATTGACGTTAAAGAATTGTTTCTTTTAGTCTGGTCATATAAAATATTTATAATTATTTTAATCAGCGTTTCTGTACTACTTGCATTATATATGGAAAGTAATTCAAAAAAAGTGTATGTAGCTAGTGCACTTTTTTCTTATGAAACCGATAGCAATAACGAAAACATAAACATTTCTGGTGTAACTAATGGAATACCCGGTTTGTCAGGGTTAGTTGATGTTGGTGACACTGAAAATGATGATTTAATAGAGCGTGTAATGAGCCGTTTATTCATAGAAAAATTAGACACAAAATTGGGATTAAGAGTTGATGATTATTATAATACATATAATGATAAATATTCTGACCCAATTTGGAAATCTATTATTAAAAAATTGATAGGATTCACTAATGAGGCAAATGACATAGAAGAATTGATTTGGAATACTACAATAAATAATTTCATAAATAGTGTGAATATACAGATTACAACAGCTTCAAATATTCGAATAATAGTAAATCATAATGATCCAAAGCGTGCAGCGAAAATTGCAAACACTATCATGAATACAATTATCTTTGACCTTGATGAAAAAACAGAAAAGTTTCAGGATAATAGATTAAACTATTTGTCAGAAATATTGTCAGAAGCTCTTTATGATTTGGAGTCAGTACAAGCAAAATTAAAAAACTTTATAATTGAATTTAGTGCTGATCCACTTACGGATTTTATTCAAGCATCGTTTAGGTTGGAATTATTGAAAGAAGAATTTAATCAGGCTGAAGAGTTGTACAAAGCAGTTCTTGCAATGTCAAAATTATACACACGAAACAAGATAAATGATGCAGAATATTTGTTGCTTAAGAAAGAATATCCAATAATTGATAAGGTTGAATTTAGAAGGATATTTGGGCAAAATGAAGTTATTTCAGCTTGGACTTGGCCTGAAGAAAAAAATGTTTATCAAGTTTTGAAAACGCTAACTGATCGCAATAGCCGTCTCAGAAGTAGTGTAAATAGTGCTTTAGTAAATGCTGAGAAATTAGCAGAAAATGTTAATAGATTTAATGAGCTGGAACGTCAAAGGGCAAATGCTGAAGCAACCTACACAGTCATACTTGAACAAGTTAAGGGTAGTGCATTTATGTATGGAAATAATAAGCAAAATAGTGAAATATATGAAAATGCAAAACCGCCAGTTAGACCTTTACGCAATACTAAAATGACAGTTATCTTTGGAGGGATTATTGGTTTATCTCTGGGCCTTTTATTATCCATGTCATTAGCATACTGGAAAGGTATTTACTATTCGATATTTTCCCTCTCATTTGTTCAAAAAATAAATTATTTAAAAAAATTCAAACATTTTAAAAAAGTTTCCAATAAAAATTTAAAAAAATTAAATTTAAAACTATCAGACAGATCGGCCATTGAATTGCGTGAGCTAATGCTTGCAATTAAGCAAAATAACAACCAATTTATAATGATATCAAGTTTTACACAGAAATTTAAGGCGCGTAGTATGTCTCAAATATTAGGTGTTGGTATGCAATCAGATGGTGGCCGCATAGCTTATATTGATTTCTCTAAACGCTTAGGATTAAATGATGATAATCCAAGGCAGCATTTTAATGATAATTTTTTATTATTGGAAAAATTTGAGAATTTATATATCCTAGAACCTAGTGAAGTAAAAAATATAATGGGTTTTACTACTAGGCAAGGTTCAAAAAATCATTTGATGGAACTAAAGTCTGACTTTGATAATATAATATTAAGTGTGGAAGCTAGAGATGCAATTAGTTTGGCGCGGTTTTTGAATTTTAAAGATGTTTTTCATATTGCCATTTCACAAAAAAATAAAACTAAAAGAAAAGTTTTAGAAAGCATTAATGATATTATTCCATTTGGAGCCTTGCTACATGATTAAATTATTTAAAATAATTATTTTCAGCTTTACATGCTTATCTTTTGCTTCTTGTAGCCAAATTCTTGAAACAGTAGAGTTAAATTCGCTCAACGAAAAAAAATTATCAAATATAAAAGAACAAGATAATTTCGATATCCAGCTTAAAACATTAACTATTTCCGAAGCAAAAAAAGCTAAATCTATCCCATACCCAAGAGAGGTAATGATAGGTGGTGTTGGAAATAATGCGAACGTCATTTCAGAATCATCTCTTTACACACAGGGTGATTTGCCTGAATTTCATTATCAAGATTACAAACTAGGCGTTGGTGACAAAGTTACTTTTGTGCAAGTGCAAGGCGGATTTACGGGAGTGAATAGTCTCGATAATATAGGGGATGATAAATTAGCCTCAATTAAAGATACTAATTCTTTAATTGAGTCTGAAGCACGGATTGGATCAGATGGCAGTATTCTGCTGCTAGGGTTGGGTCGGCTGAATGCCGAAGGGCGTAATATTAACGAGTTAAGATCAGAAGTAAGAAACTTATTGATTAGAAATGGATTGGCTCCAAATTTTCAGTTAGAGATTACAGGATTTTTAAGTCGAAAAGCGTTACTTTTTACCAATTCAGGTAGTAAGGAGGGTGTTATTCCAATTACTGATAGACCACTTACACTAAGAGAACTTGCAGCTGACTCTGGCTATAGCAATGAATTCGATAAACTAAATTTAGTAACATTGAAGCGAGATGGACAAAGCTATAGTATAAGTAGTCAAGAATTGTTCAACGAAAATAGAACAGATATCTTTATTCAAGATAGGGATCAAATAGAATTTGAAAAATTTTCATATAAGCAAGGTAAAGTCTATGCATTGAACGGCTCTGGCAATGCATCTGTTATTACCATTAACCCTTCCATACGCGAAACCATGGCGGATGTAATGTTTAATAAAAATGGTATATTGTCAAATAATCGAGCTAGAAAATCCGAAGTATATCTTTTGCGAGGTCAAAAACCCATTACAGCTTTTCATCTTGATGCCCAGAATGCCTCAAGGATACTTGTAGCAGCTGCAATGGAATTAAGGCCAAATGATATCGTCTTTGTGGCTGATAGGCCAATTATATCATTCAACCGCCTTCTTATAGAGCTTACACCACTTAGAGTATTGTTGCGTGATATTAACGATGAAAATTTTTAATCTATTCAAATATTAAAAACATAAAAAAGTAAAAATACTGCTAAGAATATTAGTGGATTTATTATTTGAAATTTTGACCAGAAAAATAATTTTTTATCACAATTAATTACAAGTTTTATTAATATCAATTCATAAATTTCTTTTTATTTATTTTACTTTTCTGAAATTAAAAGTCAAAAATTGAAGAAATATTTAGAGTAGTACCTCTACTTACATCTATTTTATTAGTAAGAGTATAATCTTTTGCTAATAAAGAATTTGTGTGTAGATAGCAGGATGCAAAAAGCCCTAGACAGAACATAAAAGATCTAAAAAAATATTTTTTAACAAATTTTATCATTAAATAACTTTAAACTAATGGGCAAAACATGCCTTTAGTCTCAAATAAGCACAAAATGCATGTTTTGATACATGCTTTAGAATACTTAAAAAGTGTTAAGGGGTATCGAGAACGGCATACTATTCGCCCGGTATTGAGGGTTTATCATAAATTAGAATAGGACATGCCAAAGGCTTGGAAGTAACTGCAAAAAATGCATCCATAGATAATTATCAGATACAAAATATAAATTATACTCTTGAATTAAAGATTGTTTCTAATACAGTTATTACAACAATAAGAGGCATGGGTAAATAAATCGCTAGTATATTTTATATGTAGGTTTTTTATTATACATTAGAAATACTTAAAATTTAACTGACGTAAATAAGCTAAATCTTGTACCATTAGATACATTAGCTTTATCTAATATCAAATTTTGATAACTAATACTTCCACCTAATTCAAATCCATCTTTTTCCCAATAAATTCCTAATGATGTTACTGTTCCTAGGCTACGTTTGGTCGATAAGCGATGCGATTCATAATCTTTATCGTTAATCGAAAGAAACTTTGTTGAATAATTAATACCTAAATTTTTATTTACCTGAGATTGTCCAAATACTTCTAAAGAAGTACCCTCAGTATCTATCGGTACACCTAACACAGTGTCATAATTGACATAATCATAAATGCCATTATTGTATGACGTATTTGGACCACAATTTCCGTGTGTACTTTTTTTCACACGTGTATCAACAGCTTCAATTGATACAGTTGTTGGAAATTTTATTTCAGGAGCTGTCAGTTCAAGGCCTACCATCCAAGCAAGGCATGAAGGTAAACTACCTGCTTCGTCCTCGCCAACTGTTTGGCTATAAAAGCGGAAGGTATTTTCATGTAAAGGCACTGCATATGACAATCCAAAACCGGCCATTTTATTAATATGGGCATCTATGCCTTCATTACTATTACTGAATAATAAAGCACTTGTATTAGACGAATATAATTTATTATTTTGATCACCCCATTGTCCTGTTTGTAGAAATTCAAAATTGAGCTTCTCAGATGGGCTAATAACAATTCTTGTGCCAGAAAGCATTGAATTCTTACCATTATATGAATTTTTGGTAGAGCCATTAATAAGTTCAACTGACCAATTTGCTACTAAAGGCAACCAGTTCGTATTAAACCTATTTTCTAACTTCAGAGAAAGGGCTTCTAGTGGTCTACTGTTTGAGGATAAGATAAGAGATGATTTTTTTGAAAAGGACCAGATACGATCAACTTTACCAATGCTTAAGTTTGCTATTCCTTTCTCATAATTAACATATGAGTTATCAAAGTTAAGCTTATCATGATCATCAAAGTTAAGAGCCAATTGTGAAGATAAACTTCTTTTTGAATATTCCAGCTTGAAATTAACATTGCTTTTATTTTGGGTTCTTAAATTATTGTAAACTCCCAAGACATTCCCTGAATTGAAAGCAGTACCAACGCTCATATAAAGGTTATCATTCTGGGAAAACAAAGGTTGTGTATTCAAGAATGTTGCAAAAACAAATATGAGGAAAAATTTATACATAGCCGCACCTTAAAACAGAAATTTCATCTTATAATGATATTAATTTATTATCCATAGATAATTTATGGTGACCCTGGGTGGATTCGAACCACCAACCTGCCCCTTAGGAGAACAATGGTCTATCTGATTTCTATTTAAAATCAATAAGTTACAGACACCCTTTTAAATTTGTACACGATTTGTATATATTCAAGTTTATAATTTATCCAGCAAAACCAATGGTTTACAGTAAAATATACCCAGTTTATATTACATCCTAATATCAGTTTTTTGAAAGATAGGTGTAATTATGGAAAATGTGGTGATTTACAGTAGAGTTTCTACCAAAGATCAGAACTGTGAAAATCAAATTGAACTACTTACAAAGATTACCAATCAGAACGGTTTTAACTAAGTGATATCTATGTTGATGAGGGAATATCTGGATCAAAAGGTAGAGACATTAGACGAGAGTTTGTTCGCTTAAACAAAGATATGATCAGATGCATATTTATCATATTTTATAAAATTTATAATTGAGTGTTAATATTTACGATAAATATTTAGTTGAGTGAGTTTTGACTCAGATATCATTTTCCGGTAATATCGTAAAAGATTGAATATATGAGTTCTTAGGGAGTTTGAGAAAGGAGCATACTAAAGCTCCGATATCACTAGGCTTTAGAAAGCTTTCTACGATGTTTTTTGGCAAAAAATCTGAATTTTCCCATAGTTCAGTATGCATACCCCCGGGATTAATACTCATTACATCAAAGTTTTTACCAACAGAATATTTTGCTAAAACTTCAGAATAAGATTGCAAAGCATGCTTAGATGCAGAATATTGTGCCTGTCCTGATTGAGAACTTAAGCCAGCTATAGAATTGATAAACATTACTCTCCTTAAGTTTCTAGAAAGAAAATATTTTACAAGAGTTATTGCGCTAAAATAGTTTATATTAAAAATATCTTTAGTAATTCGGCTGTCTGCAAGGTGTTCACCTTCAAATTGAAATTTTGCTGCATTTAATACTAAAGTTATTTCAGGATAATTTCTTTTTTTCAAGAATGGGTCTAATTCAGAATAATTTTGTTCAATAGATAGATCAATTGGGTAATGCAAGAATTTGTCATTATTTTTAAAGTTATGTGCATTACCTAAACTTCTAGACAGGCCAAGTACGTGTTTTTTGTCGTTAAGGAGATATTTTGATATTTCAAATCCTAAACCACTTGAACAACCTGTAATTACGTACATTAGACATTAACTTTCTGATAAAGAAATAAATTTTTTAGTAGCTATACTCATTTCATCATAAGTTATATCTTGTAGAAATGTAAATTTACCAATTTCTGTAGGGATTGGTAAATTCTGATTGCCTGCTCTGTGTGTAGTCATGTCGACTAATGAACTCCACATAATATCGTTACGTTTATAAAGAGGGTGATCTGGTAGAAAGTTGATTGTTTGTGCAATTTTTATAATTCTATTTAATGATTTTTTGTCAAGTATTCCACGATTATATGCAATGATAGAAGTAATCACACAGTCTGCTCCCACAGCAATACCATGTGGAATTTCAGGTATATCATCACTTGTAAGTGATTTCATTTCTACAAGCGGTGAAAAGCTATGACCAAAATCAACGCATCGTTTAAGAGTCGTTTCAGTTGGATTGTCATGAAGCTCTTCTAACATTAGTTGTATAGACAAACTAATGATTCTATTGCCAACTTCTGTTTGATAAAATTTAGGACTTGTGATTTTTTCAGAGTGGCGCTCTAGCAATTCAAAAAGTTCTTTAGATTTTATAATAGCTATTTTATAAATTTCCCCAAGACCCTCTCGAACAAGATCTACGTTGATAGTAGTAAGTAAAGAGCAGTCGTAAATAACATTGTAGTCTAAATAGTATGATCCCAGTCTGTTCCTTTGCCCAAGGTAATTAACGCCTGTTTTTATACCTACACTTGCATCAACAAAGCCTAATAAGGTAGTTGGTACTTTTATGACTGAAACGCCTCTTCTATAAAGGTTAGCCGCTAGACTTATTAAATCAAGGAGAACACCACCTCCAATAGCAAGTAATATGTCGCCCCTTCTTGATAAACCAACATTTTCAATTCTTTCTAAACACGAAAGTAATGATTTAACTTGTTTGGATGACTCAGTTAAATTTGTTGGTATCAAAGTGAAGTTTGGATGCTTCTCTTCCAGTTTAGACCAAATGTCAGAAGCTTCGTAAACGTTAATATCAATAAATGCTAAGATATTTTTCTGAGAGTATTCGTTTAAAATAATTTCACTGATATTTCCCCAACGAAAATTGATATCTTTTTCTATTGAAGAAGTCATATTAAACACAAGTCTAGAGGGTATTGTTTCGTCTATCCTAAGCATTCATTAAAGTCTCCTGTATAAGTTCAATGCCATGCAACATAAAGTATATTGCCAATCGTGGAGTTTTAGTAATTTTAAATGGAAACATTCGAATGAACTGTGCAGCATGAAAAAGATTCAGAATTATTTGTTTCTCTTCGTCTAACTTTGATAATTCTTGAACTAGTGCATTTCCAAAATGCTTTAGTCCAATATTAGAGTTAAATGTATTTGTCGTAATTAATGATTCTATATTAGACTCGCCTTTTGAAACAATTAATTCATATAAACTGAGCGATGATTGCATCAGTTGAGAATAATCTCCAAGTACGCTATCACAATATGTTTCACCATATGGGTCAATTATAATTACTCTTTTTTCAGACTCTATGTAGAGCATGTTTTCTAAAGTTAGGTTTCCATGTGTTAAAGATTCACTAATATTAATGTTTTTTGCTGTGTTAATGAAATTACATAATTTTCTTTCTATTAAGTCTATTTTATGAAGTGTATGTTCAGTTTCTGACTTGGTAATAGTACTTAATTTATGAGCATCTAAAATAGTTTTTTTAGCATTAAAAAGACGTTGATTAACTTCCTCTGATAAAAAAATACTAAAACTACCTTTAACACTACCGTATGAAATTGAACTATAACATTGAATTAATTTATTAACTTGCTCAAATAAAATAGAAGCATTTTTTGGGCTAGTTGTGCTGAGGTAATCAAATAAATTTAAAGCATCTTTATAATAAGGTATGTCATAGTAAAAGTAATCGTTATTTACACCCATATTTTGAATTTGAGGTGAATTAACGGGTAAAACTAGATGTAAATGCTGCATGCGCCTTATCTGAGATTGCCACCTTACAAGACCATACTCTCTTTCATAAGTACGTGATATAGATTTTCTAACTCGGATGTCATCATCTGATAACTTAACAACATTCGTTGATGAAAATGATCCACCTTTTAAATTTTTTAGTATTATTGGTTTTTCCATTATATAAATTTATGCAAGCTAGTGATATATTCTTCAGGAGTACCCAAAACTACTGTATTTCTAGTATCAACATTGTTATTATTTAGTATTTCTATATTATTATTTAACAGTGATTTATAGAAAAATGAAAATCCAGCATCAGTGTTCTCTTGTAAAAAATCAGTTACATAATTGTAAAAAAAACTTGCAGAACTAAACCCATATAAACCACTACAGGCCATTTCACTTAATTTGATATGATCAGATACATCACGAACCTGATTATCTTCTGATTTTAATATATATGAATAGTTGTGAGAATTAGCCGTAAATGTATCAATCAGACATACTTGATCTTGCAAAGATTTTAGGGAGCTAAAAAAATCATCACGATTTTTTAGAATTGTATCTATATTGGAGAATGCAATTGGCCCAGTAAATTCATGGAAATTCTCAAAATTATTGAAAATATCAAAAGCAGTATGCAACTGAGAAGCAGTATCGCTGATGTACGCTAAATTTTCAGACGGTATAGAAAAATCACTTAAAATAGACGCAATAATTGGCTTAAAATCCCTGTCAGCATCGTTAGCCAACAAATAAAATTCATCATTTGGTGAAGACTGTTTTAGTTCATGTATAACATGCCATAGAACTGTAGCCTTTCCAAGTGGCATTAGATATTTTGGAACTTTATTACCAAAAAGCCTAAAGCGTTCATATTTACCAGCCATTGTTAATATTATCCGACTATTGTTGTTCATTATTAACGATATCCTTAATTTAAGGGTTGAGGTGAATATGCAATAAATTGGCTGTGGTAAGATATGCCAACCACATAATTTAGTTATAATATGATACCTTCTATTGTTCCATAAAAAAATTACTTAAAAGTAATAATTATCGTTTTTTTGTATCAAGTAATCAAAAAGAAACAAAGCAAGAATATTTTAAAAACTTAATTTAGTTAAAGAAATATTAACTATTATAATTATTAGATTTTTATTGTTGGTTTTATTTGGTGACCCTGGGTGGATTCGAACCACCAACCTGCCCCTTAGGAGGGGGCTGCTCTATCCAGTTGAGCCACAGAGCCACTTAGCTTAATTATGATAAACAATCCTATTTGAAAAGCCGAAATGCTTGAAGTCTGTGATATTTAAGATTAAAAATTTTCAATGGACAAGAATAATAAAATAAAATTTCAATTACAAGATTACTTGCATTTGCACGGAATAATTGGAAAGCAAACTATATGGTATCCTCAAATTGGTGGCAGAACTAACAAAGTATGGCGATTAATTGGTCAAAAAGATTTAATTTGTAAGTTGTATTTAGAAACTAAAACTAATCCACTTTTTAATAATTCTCCAGAAGAGGAGTATAAATGCCTTGTTTGGCTTGATGGTTCAGATATTGCGCCAAAACCCTATAAGTATTTAAAAACACCTTATGGTGATGTCCTGTTGTATAATTATATTGCAGGCAAGACATGGTCTTATGATGTAGATAGAGTATCAGAGTTACTGTCTAGAATTCGCAAACATAAATATCCAAAAGGATTACGCGCCCTTTCTAGCCTACCATCAGATATTAAGGATAGTGGGCTTGAAATAATAAACAAGCTAAACAATTATCATAAAAATAAATTAATCAATATATGTCCAGATGTATCAATTTCAGATATTGAGCCTGTATTATTACATACCGATGTTGTGCCAGGTAACTTGATATTAGGTGAAGAAGGGTTGCGACTTATTGATTGGCAATGCCCGGCTATTGGTGACCCAATTGTAGATATTGTGATGTTTCTTTCTCCCGGAATGCATAAAATTTATGGTTTAGGAAAATTCTCTATAAAAGATCATGAAGATTTTCTAATGAACCTTTCACCCAAATTGCGAAGTCGGTATAATATAATTGGCCCCCTTTATCACTGGCGATTGGCTGCGTATTGTTTTTGGAAAGCTGAGCAAGGGTTCATAGAGTATGAAAAAGCAGCATTAGCAGAAATAGATCTATTAAAAATGATTTAGTATAATAATGATTAATGTAGTTGAAGTACTTCCAATTAGAGCCCAAGTAAGTTTACTTTTAACACTATTCTTTTTGTGGTTTGTTTTATTTTTGATATCACTGGTTAAGAGATGTTCCAGTAAGCTTGGTAGTTTCGGTCCAAAATGTGATAATGTTTGTGCTGTTTTTATAAAATCTCTTATCAATGCTTTTGGCCCAAGATTATTCTTAATATAACTCTCAACTTCAGGTCTTGCTGCTTCCCAAATATCTAGGGAGGACGGATTTAATGATCTTGAAACACCTTCAACAACAACCATTGTGCGTTGTAAAAGTATAAGCTCTGTCCGTGTTTCCATTCCAAATCTTTCAGTAACATCAAACAGATGCGACAGAAGTTTAGCCATAGAGATATTCTCAGCATTTTGACCAAAAATCGGTTCACCGACCGACCTTAGTGCTTGTGCAAATAAATCTACATCTTGATCTGAGGATATATACCCTGCCTCAAAGTGAACTTCTGCAACGCGCTTATAATCTTTTTTTATAAATCCCATTAATATTTCTGCATAAACGCGACGCGTATATTCATCAATTCGACCCATTATGCCAAAATCAAATATAACCAATTCACCTTTAGAATTTAACTTTAAATTTCCTTGATGCATGTCACCATGAAAAAAACCATCGCGAAGTGCATGCCGTAAAAACATTGATAAAATACGAGTGGAGAGCTCTTCCATATCAGTTTTTGAATTCTTTAAAGCTTCTAAATCAGCTAATGGAATCCCATCAACCCAATCAAGTGTCATGACTCTTCTG
>Ga0209534_10000679_pt1 | contig 38316 bp, 37 predicted proteins | sample COG_07_FD_184751 | JGI IMG/M metagenome (GOLD analysis project Ga0209534, IMG submission 184751) | Pelagic Microbial community sample from North Sea - COGITO 998_met_07 (SPAdes) (version 2) | ecosystem: Environmental > Aquatic > Marine > Neritic zone/Coastal water | place: Helgoland, sampling...
ATATTCTAATGCAAGTAATCCTATACACACATCAATTAATAAAGGAATCCATGCATTAGAATATAATTTTTTATTATTTGACAATGCCATTAAACCAAATAATAAATAGTTAAATCCATGAACTGGTCTTAGTGAATTCCACCATATTTTAGAACCAAATACTTCACGTCCGGTTGTCCTACTATTTGTAGCATAAATATAAAAAAATCCTAATGCAGGTATAATTAGTAATATACCCATAACCTTAAGATACATTAAATTATTTAATGAATTAAGTTTTTTTGCTACATACACTAAAAGAACACGTATTCCAATACACAAAAATAAAAATAAAATAAATCGTTTTTGAATCGTATTCATTATAATATAATTATTTTTTAATGGTAGTTAATTGTTTTAATTTTTTATTCAATTTATTATTCTTAAAACGTATACTTTTTAAGAATAATATCATATGCTTTCCCCCTATCTTTATATTCATCTAGCAATATTCCAACAATATTAATAATAATAGTATACACATTTACTTCTGTATCTTTAAACACATATTCCAATATATATACCATTTCATCTAAATCTTTATCATGAATAAACTTACTCATTTTAGAAACATCATTTATTGCCACCCATTTAGATTCGCGCATATCTGGATACTTTATAACAATTACATCTTCCACCGATGAAGACACTTGAACCAACGTATCAGTACTTTTTTGCACATCTGTAGAATCCACAGTTGAAGTTCCATCATCTATTGTAAACATGTCTTTAATTTTATCGAATGTTGCTTTTTTAGATGCAATAATATCTTTAGTATCTTTAGTATTACTAAAACTCCAACTTTTAAAGTATTTATCTGTTGGTCCTTTACCATCATCATCATATTTCACTAATTTACCCAATTCTTTGTATACACCTTGAATATCTAATTTATCAAACATAGCTTTACGACTTTCTTTAGAATAGGCATGATAAAATGTATGCATCCGTTTAGCAATAATACTTTTAACAGTATTCATTTGATATTCGGTTAAACTAATATTACCATGTTTTACCATAAGACCAAGAATATATTTAAGTTTTTTAGATGAATCACTCTTTTTATGTTTGAAAGAAATCATACTTTCATCAATATCAGGATAACTTTTAAGCAATCTATTAGATACGTGTTTAATAAGATTATTTTCACATGGTTTTTTAGTTTCACTTTTATATAACATTTTCATAATAGAGATTACAACTAATTTTTGCCATTGCCATACAGTAGTCAGTTTTTTAGAAATTTCAACAGTTTTAAGTGTCATAGCTTTCTTTTCATCAGCATCAATCTTTTCTAAATCTTTTGTGATAATATATTTTGCTAAAAGTTTTACACATCCACATAGGGTATTCTTTTTAAAGTTTGGCTCAGCTACACTCCACAAACAATATGGAAACATATCAATAAGATTTCTAAGAATCCAGAGATCTTTTGTTTCAAAGGCATTCATAGTTGGAACATGCGTTGGATAATAACTAAGAACTTGCCAAATATTAGACAACGGAGTAGTACCACTAGCACACATGGTAAAGATGTAACCAATTAGATTTCTCATTGCTATAACTGTGAAATCAGTTTTATCAGTAGGCATACTTGATAAACGTGATTTTATATTTTGAGCTAATGAAATAAACATTGCTATAAGGAAATATGTCAAACTGGTTGAACCACCACTAATATTTCGTGATCTATTCATTACTGCTTCTTTCACCATACGCCGAAGAAGTAGTCTATATTTAGCCACTTCAGGATTATTAACTTCATCAATCCATTTAAAATAACGCGGATCATCTAACTCTGTAAAGTGTTCTAGAACAGCAATTGGAATTGATGAATATGTTTCGGTTTCACCACACAGAAGAGATACTACACCCTTAAAATCGTGAGATATATCTTTTTCGTCTATTTGTTGTCCTAAAACAGATACAGTACAGCCATCAAGCTCGCCGCAAGTAGGATGAAATCCAACTATAGGTTGTTCTGGTCCAGTAAAAGAATTAGATGCTACTTTATCCAACATATCAATAATCATATGATATGATTCTTCTCTTAGTTGCCCGACAATAAAGGTATCAATATCTTCCAGATAATTCCAAATATCTTCATTAGTCATATCATTCACAACCTGAACATTATCTTTAATAAGTTCTTCCCTCAAAGCATTATCTAAGGCTTTAGATGCAGCCTTAGAGGAAGCTCCGCCATCATATGTGATACCAATAATAGTACGAGTTAAATTCTTGAGAATAGAATTAGCCTTCAATTTTTTAATTGTATGTTTCAATTCATCTACTTCTTTTTTAAGTTCTAAGGAATTATCGCCGTCAAATTGCTTCCTAACCATTTTACCAAGTTTAGATTTAAAATCTTTACTATATGTTTCTTGTTTTTCTTTTAGAGATTTTAGACATGTTGTCTTAAAGGTCTTGAATTTATCTTGTGTCATACATGTAGCCATTTGGATAAAGAGTTCAGTCACATCATCCTGTTTTTCAATGAGAGTACTAAAATCAAGACTTTCAATGAGAACATCAACGTCTGCTTGTTTAACTACTCTAGAATCAAATGTTAAACAATCACATCTTACAGGAAATGGAGATTCATTAGTAATAATCTGTTCGACCATAGTTGAAGGAAACTCTTCGCCAAAGTTGTATACCTTATTTCCTTCTGTGCTTGCACCAGAACCAGATCTTAGCCATCGAATACCTCTTATCCAATAATATTTTCCAGTATTTCCTGATTTTGCAAGAATTATAGATTTATGATTGGCATATTTTGTGAAAGACAATTTAATATTTTCGAGTTTATCGAGTATATTATCATCACTTGAAATATCTACACTTACAATCATTAGACACGTGATTTGCATATCATTAGTAATCAGTTTGGCACAATCTTCACTAAACAATTTAGAACTTTCTTCAGTAAAATGAAGCACACAAAGCTTACTTTTATCAATCTTCTTTACCAAGTTGTTAACTGTTTTAGTTGCTGGTTTAATAGAACCATTAGAAACAGCTTTTGGATACTGATCTGTACTAAACAACGCTGGATTAAATTTATTTGAAGCATTACTTGCAGCATTACTTGCAGCTGCACCCGTACATATAATATTACCAAGATAGTCCATAACAATACTATTTTCTATATCCACTATTTCAGAACTAGGTGTAATAAATTGAAACACACTTTTATCTGGTACATCTACACCATTTGATGTAGTAGTTCCAATTGTTTCAATTGGCGCTTCAACCATATCATATTCTTCTTCAACTATCGTTTGATCGGCATATTCAAAGCATCTTTTAGGAAGATTACATGTTATTTTACTAGACGTATTATATTTTCGTGCATTACCACTGTTATCATTTTCAGGAACACACGTATAAGGTGTCACTTTAATTTGACCGCGACCGTCACTTTGCACTATTACTGACGCAAGAGTAGTATTTTGTGGTCCAAGAATAGCTTCTGTTTGTTGAAATGGCATCACATAAATAGTATTTGTACATGGTGAATAACAACATGAAGAAGGCTTTTGATATGTATAATCAGCCGACATAAGTGGTGTGCTTTGATAACCAATACCACCGACTATAAAATTACACGGCTCTTTTTTATTACTAATTTTGATACTTTGTGTAAAATATGAACCATGATGACAATCGCCCGAATGTGTCAAGTTGAAATTACCTCTGTTACTATAATTACAACTTTCACCTGTACGAGACCATGCCACAAAATCTAAATATTGCTTTCCATTTTTATATGTCATCATAAAGAATACACAATCATCGGATAGCATAATTGGTTTATCAAGAATTTCTATATTCAAACTATCAATTTCTTCTGCCGAAAATCCAAGCACATTTTTAATATTTGAATATTCTCTAAAAGCTTTTATATTTTCTTGTGCAAACAGTGCAGAATCTGTGGCACTAATAAGATTAGTGAAATAATCATCATCGGGTTTAACAAATTTATAAAAGGAACCATTATGTTTAAATATTATATGACCGTCTATTGTCGGATGTGCTACATCAGTATCATATCTTTTCAAAATATCTATAATAATGTCATCTGTATTCGCATGTGGAACACAAATAATACTATCTTTAATTTTAGAACAAAGTTCTTTGATGTGTGTTTGGTTTGTAACTAATGAAGCCATGATGTGTACTATTAATAATAATTTTATTTTTAAATCAATTTTAAACTTTTGAAAAAGTTTTAACAAAATACTATTAAACTTTTGAAAAAGTTTTAACAAAATACTATAAAACTTTTGAAAAAGTTTTAACAAAATACTATTAAACTTTTGAAAAAGTTTTAACAAAATACTATTAAACTTTTTAAAAAACCTTTTTATTAAAACCTTTTTAGAAAAAAGGTTTTAATAAAAATCTTTATTAATATTAATAGTATGACTAAAACTATAGGTTCAAGAGCCGAAGTATGGCATGGAAACGCTAAAATGACAAGTGGGCGTTTAACTAAAGATAATTTGCATAAAAATAAATTAGGGCGTATTGTAAGTAAAAAGAAATCATTAAAACATTCTAAAGATCCAAATAAGAATCCGCTTCTTAAAGGTGGATTACAACAAAAAAAAGGCTCAAACACATTTGGACCGCTTAATTCTAATAAAGCTAATAAATCTTTAAAGGCTAATAAAGCTAATAAATCTTTAAAAGCTAAAAACAATAATAAATCATTATCTAATTTTTTTATGAATCTAAAAAATAAATTAAAGTTATAAGTTAATAAATTTTAGGTTAATTAATAAGGTAAACCCCAAACAAGGTCAATATAATACCTATAACACGTATAAATGTAATATGCTCTTTAAACACGAAGGTTCCAATTAAAAGCACAAATATAGTGCTTAAAGCTCTAATGCGTGGTAAAATAATAGTTGCATCATTATATTTTAAGAGTTGTAAATAACTAAATTTAATAATAAACGAATTTAATACTAAAAATACTATAAAATATTTTAATTTCTTGGGCATTTTTGTTATATTTTTTTTAAGATTAGTTATATATTTACTATTAAAACAATACGAATATGCTAAATACAATAATACTAATCCTGATATTAATAAATTGAGTATAATAATAATATCAGTTTTATCCAAAAATTTAGTAAGTTCTTTTGTAAAAAAAATTGGCAAACTCCATCCTAAAGATACAATTAAATATAAAAATAACATATTATATTAATTTATAATATTTAATGATTTGTTTTTTAGTTTCTTTCTCTTTATCTTTGTTATATAAAGAGCTAAGTTTACATACTTTTTCAATAAATGTCTTATCTAATTCATGAGTTTTTAATATAGGTATTAGACCTTTATTTAATGATTTAATATTGCTATAAATATAATCGGCTGTATAAATATGATTATCTGAAATACCAAGTTCATTAATACTATTAATTAGTTTGAGATTCAAATATTCAAATGATATTTTGTTTATCATAGTAGAATAGTTTAGTTTGTTGAATTTATTATAACTTGTTTTATCTAATGAATTTATTAGATAAGAAGGAATATTAATTTTTATAAAATCATTATAATTACTTAAATAAAAGTGTTGATTGATATATATATCTTTATCTAATATATCACTTTCACAAAAATTCGTGTATATTTGGGAAATTATTTTCAGTTTTTGTTCATCACTACATTTACGGTTGTTTATAATAAAACTTTGAAAATTTTCATATAATAAATAACCTATATTAGCTTTATCATACTTAATAATATCAGAAAAATCTTTATAGTAATTATTTAATATTTTATCTGTAGCTTCATAGCATGTATAATCTAATGATTTTTTATCATAATTTTCAATTGTGTTTATTATTTCGTCTTCACTAAGATTATTTATATTATAATTGAATAAATATTCCATAAGAACGATAACACGCCTAAAATCTAGCTGTGATGTTTTAGATATATGTAGTTTTATATCATCCGATAAATCCAAATGTTCATTAATACAAATTTTAGTTATAAATTGTTTTATTGTATTTCTAGCTGGTTTATTTATTTTTATATAAAGAGATTTCTTTTTTAATGTATCTATGCGTTTATTTATACTATTAGTAGTACATATAAAGGGTGAACTAAACTCTTTTGTATTGTTAATTATACTTGTTAATTCTTTAATAGCTCCTTTTTCAGTAGAATTTATTCCATCAAGTTCATCTATAATTATTCCAATTGATTTCTTTTTATGACACATAAAATCAAGAATATTAACATTTCCATTAATTTCTTCTATTTTTGATTTTAATGTTTTCTGATTTCGAATATCACTTGAATTAAATTCTATAACATCAAAATCATTAGTCTCTAATAATAAATTAGCAATACTTGTTTTACCAATACCAGGTGGACCATGTAATATTAAACAATTAGTAAAATCTTTTTTCTTAATCTTAAAATCATTAATCCACTCTTTTAACTTCATTTTAGTATCACTATTCAAATATAAATCATCTAAGGTTTGTGGCCTATATTTTTCTGACCAATTCATTATTAATATAATAATAAAAACTTTAAATTATTAAATTAAAAGATTCTATATTTATAGAATAATTATTTTAGACACTTTGAAGATTTAAAATTAATGTTGTAAAACACTATTACATTGCTTACAAAAAAAATAAAAAATTAGTTTACCTTTAGCTTCATCGCGCAAATTTATAACGCTGTAAATATCAACACTATTAATTTATTAGGTTTAGATTTAACAGATTTAGTCTATGCCTTTTATGGTTAGGATTAGATTTAACAGATTGAGTCTATCCCTTCCCAAGGAGAATTACATTTTTTAGCCCAATTACATTTATAAAAATCACCTTTCCCACCTTTAAAAGTATGAGTACCAAAATCCATAACATTATCATCATCGTCTGTTCTACAAATGCCTATTTTATTTACATTTTTACATTCATTATCATTTTGCGAAATCCAGTAATCGGGGCACTGAGCAGGCCATGGAGGGAAAATAGTATTATCAGATAATTTTTTGAATCGTCTGTATTCTAAAAATATTTTAACACCAAATATAACAATTATAATAAATGAAATAACGGATACAATTATTATTACTGTTTGATTATCCATATATTAATATAAAATATTTTATTCTATTTTAATGTGTTAATTATTCAGAGGTTGATAGTCCAAATACATTATCTTTACAAATAACACATGGCTTATTGTTTACCTTGACTCTATACATATAATAATTAAATATTAAATAAAGTATACCAAACATAAATGCAAATAATCCAGATGCTATTTTATAAAAAATATTACTTTCCTTATTACATTGAAGCGAAACTGATAATGCTATTAAATTGACTGTAAGTAGTATGAATAAAAATATATATAATAATGCGCGCTTCATATAGGTTCCAAAGAACTCAGTTTTAGTTGTAGTATCTTCAGATGTAGCTGTTTCTAATATAGAATCTTGAAAAGATTCTGTTGATAATTTTTTATACAAATATAAAATTAATATTATTACTATTAGTGTAATTATAAATATCATTATAATTATTTTAGATTTTATTTATTCATTTATTCATTTCTTTATTTGGATCATTTTAAATATGAGCATTCGCATTTATTCCACCGTTTTTTTCTAAGTTCGTGATTGACTGGAACCGCTACAGTTTTTATTGAAATATAATGATTAGATAATAATGTATTAGCTGGAATAAATACATTCGCACTATTTAGAACTAATATTTTTCAATCATCTAATACAATTTTATTAGATACTATATACAATGTATTTTCAGTTTCACATACATAAATAGATTTTAGTTTATATAATGAAATTATATTAGATGAATACGAATCATTATCTTTATAAATAACTATATCATCGTCTTCATCTAATCCTAATCTAACTTTATTTTTTAAAGAATCCTTATAAAAATAAAAACAAATAGGTTTCAACTTTTCTATAGATTTATTAATTACGAATCGTTGATTGAAATTAGATAAAAACTGTCTATTTTTATAGTTTTCTTTAGACTTATATTTAGGTGGTGGATCTATAATATGTTCCATATTAGTATATAGTTTTGATTCTTTTAATATTATTTCTTTAACTGTAATTTGTTATTTTTTATTTCTTGTAATAAAATAATGGTAGTTGTTCAAAGTTTGTGGGTTGGAAACCGATTATCACGGATGGAAGAAAAAAGTATTAAGAGTTTTCTTAAGTTAGGTTATACATACCATTTATACACCTATGAAAAAGTGAAAAATGTGCCTAAAGGAACTATAATTAAAAATGGCAATGATGTTATGCCTAAAAATGAAATATTTTCATTAAAATCATCTTTTTTACCTTTTTCCGATATATGGCGATACAAATTATTATATGAAAAAGGTGGTTACTGGGTTGACCTTGATATGATAGCCTTAAAAGTTTTTGATTTCGATAAAGACTACGTTTTTTCATCTGAAAGAACAATTCAAGAAGGAGCTTATGCATCTAAAGCAAAATATGTTGTAAATATAGGAGTTCTTAAGTCTCCACCTAAAAGTGAATTTTACAAAGAACTTTATGAAAAATCATTAGACTATAATAAAAAAGGTAAAAATAATGATAAATTAAAATATATGAAAATGCTTAGAAAACTCATTAAAAAATACGATTATGGCAAATATGTTCTTAAACCCCATGTATTTTGTAATTTAGATTGGTGGCATTCTAAAGAAGCATTTACACCTCTTAATAAATACAAAAAAAAATACGGTGTTCCAGCACCATCTATAAAATCAATGTTCACAAGACCTTATACTGTCCATTTTTGGAGAGATAGAATAACAAAAAAATATGGAATAGATTTAGATGAAAAACACGATTCAGATTGTTTGTGGGAAAAAATGATAACAAAATTAAAGATTTAGAATGATTTATAATGAATACAATTATCATTTGTTTTCCAAAGTTTTTTAAAATTTGATTTAGGTTTTTTAGACTTTTTATTTTTCTTTGTTTTTTTAATATTAGTTATATCATGTTTTACAGTTTCTTTTAATAATCTTTTAAGATAAATTAAATTATCACTATGTTTTTCTACAATATTATTTTCTAACAAATCTTCTATTTCTTTAATAAAAAAATTAACAATCTCTTTTTTTGATAGTGATTCTAACTTTTTTACATTTTTAATTTTAAATTTAGCACTATTATTATTTATACCTCTATCACTATTTATACTTAAATTATTAGTAAAAATAAGTCTAACGGTTTTATAATTTATATTTAAATCACAATAAATAGGAATATGATCTGAATATAAATTATTATGCCAGTTTTTTGCATTAATACTATTTACATGATATTTGCGATCCATATTTTTATATCTTGTACCTAAAAATCCATAACAATATTTTTTATGAAAATCTGTCACTTTAATTTTAGTACCATATAATTCTAAATAATGTTTGTTATCATAAGTAATATCTAAATCATTAGGATAAACTAAAATCATTGTTTCAGCATTCGTCCAATCACCACCTTTAGTAGCCGATTGAGCATTTTGAAAATAATTATAAGGTCTATATTTTGCTACAATATGACGTGATATTAATAACTTATAGTTCATTTTATGTAATAAACTAGCTAAATAATTAATATCTGAAACACCGTCATTTTTACTATCAACATTACCATAATAGACATTACTATCACCACCTAATATTATTTTAAACTTACTATATGTTTTTATTATAGATTTTAGCAGTTTAATAATTTCGTGTGAAATTTGATTGCCACCCATATTAGATGCGCTATGAATATTTACTAGTATTACATTATCACCAATATAAAAAATACGATGTTTAATAATATGCTCCATACCACTTGGTTCACATTTATTACCAACATGTGTTATAGGTTTAACAATTTTACCTAAATAATCTATTGGATATTTAATTTTGTATCCTTTTTTAATAGAATTTGTTTGTTTTAATGTTACAAATTCATCGTTTGGACCATTCACATTAAAATTATGCCATTCTTCATTCATTGATGTAATTATACAATCTACTTTATCACTATGAAATACATTATATATAACATATAACATATCGTAGTGCCAATTTGCGCTGGTTTCTTTCGCATTATTTCCTAATTTATCATATACTGTTTTAAATATATTAGGTTTAGATGGTGGAATAAAAGGTGAATGTATTTGTCCTGCTTTATTATACACGGCTTCAAATCCCGCTATATTATTGAATTGAGGATTTCCGCTAAATAATGTTTTAGGTATACTTTCAAGATTATTTCTTTTTTTTATATTGATTAATATTGATGTCAAAGCATTTTTTTTGTGTGATTCATTAAATATGTCATCAATATTAGTAAAAATATTTAAATTTGCCATAAATATTTTAAATGAATCATATAATTTACCAATATTACCTTCCATATAATATAAATATAATTTATTCTTGTTTTTCCATAAGTGCAACAATATCTTCGTTTTCTATTTTCTGCTCAATTTCTAACATAAATTTAACCGAAAAAATTTTTATTATTTCCGGAAGTTTATAATTAGATTTAAAACCTATTTTATTTTTTTTTTCATCGTAATATAGGAAAATAACTTTTTTATCATCAACTTCATTTGGAACTTTAAATCGTGTTATGTTGTATTCCGATTTTATATCATCGTGGTAGTAAAATTTGCCTACTGGTTCATTAATAAAGTTATACATTTCAAGCAATTTATATTTGTAGGATTCATTTTTAGGTGAACTATATTTAGAATCAACATATTTTTCTTTAATATCCTCGAATAATAGATTGTAAATATTATAATAATCTTCGCATGTGGTTATAATTAATAGGTCAAGTTGATTTTCTACAACATTACGTGGATCATATTCAGGATGGCTTACATGATATTTATCAATGATAAAGACTTTATCTGTTTGCGTTCCTTTATCAATACCCATTATTTATTTATATTAATATTATTTTAAATATTATCAATTTTCAATTTTAAATATACAAGTTAAAGATTAATATATATTACTATTTTAATATGGATTATGTATTAGCAATACCTTCGTATAAGAGAAGTGATGTTTTAAAAAAGAAAACGATGGATATGTTAAAGCGATATAAAATACATAGTAATAAAATACATATATTTTTAGCAAATAGAACAGAACATGATGAGTATAAAAAGGCATTAGATCCTAAAACATATAATAAATTAATAGTAGGGAAAGTTGGAATAAAAGGTATACGGAATTTTATGTCTCAACACTTCAAAGAAGGTCAACATATAGTTTATTTGGATGACGATATTAGTAAAATATGGGAGTGTAGAAATAGTGGTGATCCTAATGATAAAAAGGGGAATAAATTAATTGAAATAAAATCATTAGATACATTTATTAAAAAGGCTTTTAAATTGAGTGTGAAAACTGGATTCCGAAATTGGAGCGTTTATCCACGAGATAATCCATTTTTTATGAAGGCGACGGAAGATAAAAATCATGTAACTACTGATTTACGATTTTTAATGGGTGGTTTCCATGGTGTTATTAATTGTAAAAAGGCTGAAGTTAGAACAATTGGTGATAAAGAAGATTATGAACGAACTATAAAGTATTTTTTAAATGATGGAGGTGTTATACGATTTAATAATATTAGTTGTTATACCCGAGTTTATAAGTCACAAGGTGGGTTGCAAGAAACACAACGTGTGCTAGAAAGCAATAAAAGTTCGAAAGCATTAATAAAAAAATACCCACATTTAGTTAGTATTAATCACTCAAGAAATTCGCCATTTGTAGAAATAAAATTAAATAGAAAGGCTAAACCGACTAAAAAATCCAAAAAACTAAAAAAATAAATAATTGTATTAAAATATTATATATATATATGTTTAAAAGGAAAGATATAGAAGAAATATCCATTAAAGAATGGCTAACACATTATAGATTAGAAGATGTGTATTATACACTATTTGTAAAAGGTTATTATGAAACAATTGGTGGCGTATATCAGGAAGGTAAATATTCACATTTATTGACCAGTATTAAAACAAATGTAGATTTACTTTTTTCATTTAATAATAAAAATCATTTTTTAGAAGCTTTTACTATTCCAATACATGAAATATCAAGGACTGACAAAAGACAACCACCTATTAAAGATAGGTTATTAAAAGGATTTGAATTACTTTTAAGTCAAAAAAAAGAGTATAAGGGTATGTTAAGTGTATTTGGTATAAATCCATCTACACAAAAATATGAAAGTGTTATTGATAGTAAACTCTCTTTTTTAGATAGTAAAATAATAGATAAATTAAAAGTTCTAAGTTTTTATGAGTTATTAGAAATTAATCAAAAAACATTGAATATATTACTCTCATTACCAATCGTTGAAATTAAGAAATATATGGTATTTACCAGTATTACCTCTTATAAAATAGTACATGGGTTGAAATCCTCAAAAAAATTTGATACATTTATTGATAAAAATAAAAATTTAGAAGCCTTTGTAGATTCATTAGATCAGACTAATAATTATAAATTACCTTACATAAAAGAACAATTAAAATCAAATTTTGATGCCAACTCATTATTATATAGTCATTACACCGATTTATTAGAATATTTTTTTAATCCTGTGGATCTTTTAGATTCACATATAACAGACAAAATATATAACACATTATTTCCAGATAATGATCATAAATATATAGACCAACAATTTAGTAGAATAGGCGAAACTATACCAAAAACTAAACTAAGTGATAGTTATATGAAACAAAATAAAATGCGTGTATTTTTAATTGTAGGTCATGGTGCAACATGTTCTATTGAAGATTATAAAAAAAAAAACCGTGTAGATTTTGAAAAGGTATTTTCAAATATAAAAGATAAACAAACTTCACCTAAAATTTCATATAATACTAACAATTTTAATATTGTTTCTACACAACCAGTAGGGAGATATGCGATACCAATTATTCATATATTTAATAAAATATTTGGCTATAAACATAGAAATACTTTTATACAAGGTTTAGTTAATTCCGAAAATACAGAACATTTACAATTATTAGATTATTTAGTTACTATATATTGGAATTATTATACTATTAAAAATAAATGGGATAAACACTATCCGAATGACAAAAAATTATCTAAACATCTTAAAAAATCACGTTTAAAATCTTATCAAGAGGACTCTAAAAAATCATTCTGGCAATTTAAAAAAATATTTAAATATCCTGAACATGAAACAACAACATCTGATGTAGTAAATTTTGTTAAATACGGAAATGAATACCCACCTATAAATACACAATTTAATTTTACACCAGCTCCCAATGAACAATTGCTAGGAATTTTTGAATTAAATGAAGATAATGCATCTGATTTAATTAAATTAAATAATAAAATAAAAGCAACTATAGATGGGAAATCTCCAGATAGTGCTTTAAAATTAGGTTTAAAATTAAATAAGGTATATGAATCTATAAGTGATATACCAGAGAGATCAGATGAAATTTTTAAATATAATAAGGCTTTACCTCCAAAATCAAGTAATAAATATACATTAGAAGAATTAATGGAACATATTTATTTAGTTGGAGATATTAAAGAAGATGAACATGTCGTAATATTTGATAATGCCTGTAGAGGAATAAGTTCATCAATACGGGATTCTCGTCTTGCTGTACGTACTTACAATTCACAAAGTAGTCTTGTCGCCGAGGAGCAATCGAAATTAAGTATTTTAAGATCTAAATCTATTGAATACTCATTTAATACTGTTAATAATACTAAAAGAAGCACTACTACTAAAAGAAAATCTTCTACTAAAAGAAAATCTTCTAATAAAGGAAGCACTACTACTAAAGGAAGCACTACTACTAAAGAAAAATCTTCTACTAAAGGAAGCACTACTACTAAAGAAAAATCTTCTACTAAAGAAAAATCTTCTACTAAAAGAAAATCGTCTACTAAAGGCAAAAAAACAAAAAAAAATAGTACAAAGTGAATAAATATATTAGTTAATTATAATGAGTAATAGAAAGAGTAAAAAAAAACCAATTTCATATGCAAATACTGTTAGACGCACCACACCATTAAAAATAGAAGAAATACCAATAATAGATTGGTTAAAACATTATGGATTAGAAGATTTTCATCATACTATTTTTGTGGAAAAACATATAGTATTTACATGGTTTGCACCACCAAAGAATAAATATCCATATGAATATTCACATTTATTAACTAGTATAAAAACAAATGTAGATTTACTTTTTTCTTTTACAGATAGTTTTAAATTTAATGAAGCAATATCGTTTCCGACTATTAGAAAATTAATTGAAATGAGTAATGATGGAATTATAACACACGCAGAAGTTCAAGATGGTAAAGTTGAAAACAGATTGGTTAAAGCATTTGAATTATTATTAAGACAAAAAAAGGAGTATAAAGCAATGTTAAGTGTATTTGGTTTTAAACCAACTAAAGAAAAATATAACAGTACTTTAGAAGAAAAACTTGAATATTTGGATCATAACAAATATATTTCCAAACATATATTTAAAAATGAAATAATAGAAAAATTAAAATTAATTAAGTTTGATGATTTATTACATTGTAAACAAACCACATTCAATTTATTTTTATCATTACCTATAGAAGAGATTAAGAAATACATTTTGTATATGACAAATAGATTAGTTAAAATAACAAAGGGGTTAAAACCATCATTGAATAAAAAACAATTTGATACATTTATTGATAAGAATGAAAGTTTAAAACTGTTTGAATCTTGCTACAATAACTATGATTTAAAATATGTTAGAACATCATTGAAATCTAATTTTGATGCCAAATCTTTACTATTAGCACATAGAATGGATGTATTAGAATATATTTTTAATCCATCTGGGCTTATAGATAGTGAAGTATCAGAAGAAATATATGCCACATTATTTCCAGATAGTGATCATATATATATCGAAAAACAATTTAGTAGAATAAACAAATCTATACCAAAAACAATTCTAAATGATGCTTTTATGAAAAAAAATAAAAAGAAAATACGTGCATTTTTTATACAAGGTCATGGAGCACATTGTTCTATAAACGATTATAAAAAAAAAAATAGAGTTGATTTTCAAAAGGTATTTGGAAATATAAAAAAACAAATAGGAACCAAATATAATGCGAATAAATTTAATGTTGTTTCTACACAACCAGTGGGAAGAAAATCTATTTTCACAATAATAATATTATTAAATAAAATATTAAGTTCACACTATAGAAATGTTTTTTTACAAGGACTTATAAATGCTAATAAATTAGAACATTTACGTATTTTAGAAAATGTAGTTCATACGTATTTTAGTTATTATTATATGAAAGATATTTATAAAAATAAGGACGATGACACATTATCGGAATATATTAAAAAATCTAAATTAAAACAAAATACATCCCATATTACAAATTCTTTATGGAAATTTCCTAAAACTGAATTTACTACTTCGGATATAGTCAATTTTGTTAAATATGGATATTCATATCCACCTATAAATACAGAATTTTATTTTGTGACAAGTGTTCCACAAGAAGGATTAATAGGAATTTTTGAATTAAATGAAGATAATGCTAATGATTTTCTTAATTTAGATAATAAAATAACATCTATTCAAACAAAAGATAACAAATTAAAAATGGGGTTAAAATTAAATGAAGTTTATGATTTTAAAGGAGATGTTCCATCTAGGGCAGACGAAATACTAAAATATAATAAATATTTAAAACCAAAATCAAGTAATATATATACATTAGAAGAATTAATGGAACATATTTATTTAGTTGGGGATATTAAACCATCTGAACATGTTATAATATTTGATAATTCTTGTAGAGGCATTACATATTTAGGAAAACCCTCTAAAAATTCTAATACACGCCAAGATTTATCAAAATTGTTAAAGATACGACTTAATAGTTTAAGACTAAATTCATATGAGAAATCGTTAGACGAAGAATTATCTGGAGGTGGATATAGTAGAAAACGAAATAGAAGAAAATCGAATAAAAGAAATAAAAGAAAAATATAAGATTAAAGCTTAAAGTATTAACTAAATAATTTAGTATAATGATTATTTTTTGTGATGGCGTATTTGATTTATTTCATAGTGGTCATGTGAATCACTTTAAAAAAATTAAAGAATTATATCCAGAATCCTATTTATTTGTTGGAATTTTGAATGATAATGAATCAACGAGTTATAAACGTAAACCGGTTTTTAATGAATACAAACGATTAAGTTTAGTTGAATCTTGTAAATATGTTGATAAAGCTACAATTGATTATCCTGATATATTAACTGAAGAGTTTATTAATAAACATAATATAGCTTTAGTAGTTCATGCCTTTTCTACTAAAAATGATTATGATAAACAATTAAAATATTTCGAAGCACCAATAAGACTTAATAAAATGAAAATAATTGATTATAATGACGGAATAAGCACTACAAATATTATAAAAGACATTAATTCTTATAATAAATTATGCGATTCTGATGAACAAAAAAGTGGGTGGGATAAAATATGGGAACTAAAAGGTAAAGAACAAACAAATAGTTTAACAACACTTAATGGATATGAAGGCACCGATTTTGATGCTGGATTTACCTATAAAAATATAGTCTATCAATTAGATATTAAGCCTAATTCAAAAGTGCTTGAAATTGGATGCGGTGCAGGACAATTCTCTAAATTGTTTAATGTAAATTTTGATTATTATGGTATAGATTATTCACGAAGTTTAATAAACCGGAATATTTCAATAACAAATTCTAAGGTATTTAATTGTGAAGCTGCTAATTTACCTTTTAAAGATAATTATTTTGAGTATTGTTTTTCAGTAGGCGTATTTGAATATTTTCCAACTAAAGAATATGCAGTTAAGGCATTAAAAGAAATAGAGAGAGTTACAAAAAAAGGCGTATATATTGTAAATATTAGGAATAAGACACATCAAATTAAATTAGATAAACATAAATACGATGGCGATTATCAACATATAATTTATGATCATACAGATTTTATAAAAATGGGATATACTATATGTGAAGCAACCTATGAAAATGAAACTAGATTTAGTGCTATTAAAATAATAAATTAGTATAATTTTTTAAACATATTTTTAATGCATTATGAATAGTTAAAACATTAGGATACATTTTTTCTAATTTAGATGTATTAAGTTTATTATTTGATCGTTTTGATAATAATATTTTATTTTGTTCTTCTATACTAAAATTATTCCATTTAAAATTAGAATCAATATATTTTTTATATAATTCTAAAATGTCATTATGACTAATTGTTCCTGGATTTGTTAAATTTAATGTACCTACATTACCATTAATAGACATATCTAAAGCAATTGGTAGAAGTTCCGGTAAATATGACATTGAATTTTGAATAGAACATATTTTATCATATTTGGTTATTTTTGTTATAAAATTACGTGGATTATCGTAATTAACGATTGGCATTCTTATTCTTAAATTTAATACCGAGTTTTTGAATTGATGCATTAATCTATCGGTAAATCCTTTTACCACTGAATAAGATGAACCAAAGAAATCGGGATTATCATTTTCTGTATAGCCTTGTGATTTTTGTATATCGGTACTTTCTTGTGAAAATATACAACCAGTTCCAAGATACGTTAAATGAATATTTTTACGTTGACATATTAATGCTAATACTAATGGTGAAAATAAATTATCTCTAATATTATCAACAAGTTTACCAGGTTTTTCTAGATAATCAATTGTGCCTATTTGTGTTCCTTCATATTCACCATGTGTCCGTCCAATAAAACACATAATATGTGTTGGATTAACGTTATCAATTTCTTCTTTTAAAGCTATATCATTATCAACTCTAGAAGTTCCAATAGTATAATCCATATTTTGTTCTTTTAATAGTTTACACATCATAGAACCTATCCAACCATTTCCACCATAAACTAAATATTTCATTATAGTATATGAATAAAATAATAATTTTATTTTTACTTTTATTAATTATTTTAGTATTAATTTTATTAATAACTAAAAATAATGAACATTTTAATAGTATTAATAAGAATGATGATGATAAATTAAATATTATTGTATATGCCCCACCTTATAAGGAAACTTGTGGAGGTTGTATTGTATTATATTATCTGGCAAATTTAATAAAAAAAGAATTTCCAAAGTATAATGTTTATGTATTTGATACAAATAATAGGAGGATTAAAAATAATATCTTTAATAATTATTTAGAATATAATAAGGTTCCTAAAAATAATATTACTATATACCCCGAGATAACAAACGGCAATCCATTGAATTCTCCTAAATGTGTCCGATATATACTATGTGAATTAGGAAAACATTGTCCAAAAGATATATATAAATCTTGGAATAAAGAAGATTTAATATTTCATCATTCATCGTTTAATTCTAACTTAAATGATAAAATAAATCCATTTTCTATTATTTATATAAATCCTATATTCAAAGAATTAGGTTATAAGAGAAATAATACTTGTTTTACCATCAGAAAAGCACATAAATTCTATAAAAAATTAGATTTAATTCATCCGAAAGATAGTATAGAAATTAAAAATGAAAATCATAATGAATTATTAGAAATATTTAACAAATGTAAATATTTTTATTGTTATGATCCATATACAGGATTGTCAAATATAGCATTACTATGTGGTTGTATACCCATAATACCTAAATTAGATGGTGTATCTGAAACAGAATATATTAAATCAAAAGCATACTGTCAATACGAAAATATATCAAAATTACCAGGATACTCTTATGGTATTGAAAATGTAGAATATGCTAAAAAAACTTTGAAAAAAGGACAAAAATTAATATTATCTCAACTAGATAGAAATAACCTTATGGTAAAAAAAATTATAAAAAATATTATGAATCCTAATTATAAAGAAAATAATGAAAAATATTATTTTAATAAAATAGAAACAATCGAAACATTCGATAATCGTAATCAAATTATTTATATAAAAACACCTAAAACAGGAGGTACTTCTTTAGTTAATTCAGTAAAAGAGTATTCACAAAAAATAAAAACTTTAAGTTCATTTATCTAACTGGTGTAATAAATAAAGATTATAGCAATTATGATATGATTATATGCTTATCAAAAAATATAAATAATTTATTAAATAGTGGAAATTATAATAATTTTATTAAAATTGTATTAGTTAGAGATCCATATACTAAATGTATATCGGGATGGAAATATTGTAAATCATTAAAAACTAAAAGTTTAATAGATGTATTAACTAATCCTCCTGGTGGTTTAAATAAATGTCCAATAAAATATGTTAATAATTTAGGGAATGGAACAATATATCATGATTGGTCACATTTTACTTTAACACAGACTCAAATATTAATTAAAAACAATAAAAAGATATATGACAAACTTTTTAAATATGAAAATTATACAGATATATTAGATTTTATTAATAGAAAATTAGGTATTGGTATTAAAGAATGCAAATTAAATAAAACTAATTACAATAAAAAAAAAACAAATTAAATTAACTGATAATGAAAAAAAAAAAATTCAAGTAATATTTAAAAATGATTTTGTTAATTTTGATTATAAATTTTAATACTTATTATATTTTTCGGTTATTTTTTTTTGTTTCTTCATAAACAACCATACCCAATATAGATGATGGTAACGTTCTAATATAAATAGTTGAAATACCTTTCCATAAATTGAGTATTCCGTAATTAGAAAGCCGATTATTCAATATAGATGATGCTAATACAGATATTAATATTTCAGGTTTAAAACTATTATAAAGTTCAAGAGGATTTTTCATTTTATATATAATATATTTTTAAGTATTTACAATTAATATCATCTATTCTTAAATGTAATCCACTATCTAAATGGATTTATTAATTATAATAAATTATATATATAATATGAATAAAATTATAAATTTTGGTATGATGCGTGGAGGACAGCACGCCTATATTCTTTGGATAATAAATAATCAATTAGATAATAGTGTATTATATTATAATAATATTAGAGATATAACAAATTTAGATGACAGATTAATTTCAAAATCAGATATAAGAATTAAAGATATTTCATCTAAATTAGTTAATAATTTTTCAGATAATCATAGAATAGAAATATATAGTTTTGAATCACATTTATTAAATTATGATAAAATAAAAAAAATAGAGATAGAATTAGATTCAACTAAAAATTATTATTCAGTAATAATAAGAAATCCATATAATAATTTTGCTTCTTTATTAAAATATATAGAAAATGGCGGTGATAGTAAATACATAAAATTTTTAGTAGATAACGAAGATGAATTTATAAATATATGGTTATCATTAGCTTATTTTATATTTAAAAATAAATGTGTATCAATATTATTTGAAAAATTTATTAGTGATAAAAATTATAGATTAAAAATATCTAAACTTTTAAATTTACAAATCACTAATAATACTCTTTTACAATCTAATTTTGGCGGAGGTTCGTCTTTCAATAATAAAAATTATAATGAAAGATATATAATATATAAAAAAAATTTAAAAATGATTAAGTTATTAAATAATAATCATATTAAAGAAGTTTGGTTAAAAATTCAAACTATATTAAATTAAAAAATATTCATATTAAAAGTTAATAAGTGTTTTATATAAATATAAATTCAATTATTTTATCTATATCATTTTCTGTCATATCTTTTGTACAAGGTATACATAATATTTTATTATATATTTCTAAAGTCTTTGGTGTATTTTTTAGAGGATTATAATATTTTCTACAAAAAATATCATTTTCTAATAATTTTATTCTTATATTATCATCGTAATTATCAATTAATAAGCAAAAACACGATAAAAATGGAGTATCATAACTAAAATTTGGATATAATTTAATACCTTTTATATTTTTAATTTTAAGAATAAGATAAATTGAAAGTTCTTTATGTTTTTTAACAATATTATCAAAATTATCTAAATATTGTAAAATATATGCTGCAGATATATCAGATATTTTATAATTATTCCCTTCTCTTAAAAAATATGAGTTTCCATTATTAATTCCAAAATTCATAATACATCTTATAGATGATTCATATTTTTTATCAACTATAATAGCACCACCTTCACCAAATCCTAATGGTTTAGTATGATGAAAACTAATAATAGAACCAGTGCCATAATTTACACAATTTTTACCCTTATAAAATGTATACGGAGTAGCAGCATTATCAAATAACAAAATTATATTATTTTTATTACAATAAGTGATATATTTTTCTATATCTACAATATTTCCAAAAATATTAGTTACTATAATACCATCGGTTTCTTTTGGTATTTTCGAAATATCTAACCCTCCATCATTATCTATATCAATTATATGTGCATGTTTAAATGGTCCTTGTGCTGATGGTGGAAAAGTAAAAGATTGTGTGACCCATTGATATTTTTGTTTATCAAATAATTGAATTCCATCTGCTAAAGCATGTAATGCTCCAGTTCCACTATTAGTTAATATTACAGATTTATTATCATCTATTTTTAATATATTTTTAAGTTTATCTTCAAGCAATTTTACAATTGGCCCCCCATTTGTAAATTGATTATTTTTTAAAGATACTGACATATATTCATTAACTAATTGTGTATTTATTTCTTTATTAGGAACCCAATTTATCATATAATTATATAAATATTTTAATATTATTTAATATTGAAAGATAATTCATTTGATTTTTCGGAAATAAAGATGATTATTCAAACTGTTATCTTCCCATATGGATTTCGTAAATGGTGATTTAATGACTTTTAATATTATTACACTAAATACAATATGATTTGACATCCGGTTCGTCTAAAGATACAAATGACATTATAAATAAAAATTTATTTATAATCTGAAGGATTAATAACTTTATTATTTCGATATTTTACTAAATCTGATATAATATTTGAAAACCCACCCCCTTGACCACTTCTAATAAATATTTTAGAATTAGACATATTTATAAAATCGCTATCTGGATTACCATTACTATTATCTATAATTTTAAATCCATTATTAGTTATAATATTTTTTATAATTTCTAAATATTTATCATTATCTGTATTCCATCCCTTATGCGATCCATAAAATAAGTTGATTTGTTTTATATTTTGGGGTTCTTTTAATTGTTTAAATAATTTTTCATAAATAAAGGGTTGATGAAAATAACTTTCATGAGATTTGTGTCCTGCCGAACCACAAGAAGTGTTAAATTTATTAGTTTTTTTATCATATTTACATATAACATCACCCATTCTTAAATGTAATGCAACATCTAATTTTTTAGAACTTTTAGTTAATGTATCTAAAACTGTCATATTATTCCATTTCTTATGTTCAGTAAGATTTTTAACTTCATTTATATATTTTGTGGCTAAGGTTTCAGGATATTTTGTTGGATACGAATTATATAACCCTATAGAAGTTTTATATATCCATCCTTTAATAATATCACCTAGTTGATAATTATGATATTTATCTATATTTTTAAGATGTTCTCTATTTTTATTTAGTATAAGTAAAACAATAATTAAAAAAATAAACAAAAAAATATATAACATATAACATATAATGAATATATTAATAACTGGAGGATGTGGATTTATTGGCTCTAATTTTATAAATTATATTTTTAATAATAATATAAATAAATTAGTTAATTTAGATGCTATGTATTATTGTGCGAATGAAACATATATTGATGAAAAAATAAGAAATAGTGATAAATATATATTTATAAAAGGAAATACCGCCAACACAGATTTAATTAATACTATTTTAGAAACACACCAAATAACACATGTGATTAATTTTGCTGCGCAATCTCATGTATGTAATAGTTTTTCAAATCCGATGCAATATACACAAGATAATATATTTGGTACACATATATTATTAGATTGTTGTTATAACTATCATATTAAATATAATAGCATACAAAAATTTATCCATATATCAACCGACGAAGTTTATGGCGAATCATGTATAAATGATGATATTAATCAAAAGAAAACAGAATCATCTGTTTTATGTCCTACAAATCCATATGCTGCAACTAAAGCAGGTGCCGAACTCATAGTTCAATCTTATTATCATTCGTTTGGTTTTCCTATAATAATTACACGAAGCAATAATATTTATGGTAAAAATCAATATCATGAAAAACTTATACCTAAATTTATTAAGCTATTAAAAGAAAATAAACGTTTAACAATTCATGGAGAAGGTAACACTATACGTTCATTTTTACACGTCGATGATTTATGTTCTGCATTCAAATTGATATTAGAAAATGGAACAATAGGTGAAATATATAATATTGGTAGTGAAGATGAATATTCAGTATTAGATGTTGCTAAAATATTAATTAAAAAAATTAAAAATAGTGATAATATAGATAATCATATAGAATTTGTTAAAGATAGACCTTTTAATGATACTCGCTACTGGATTAGTGATCATAAAATTAAAAATCTTGGATGGAAAATAGAAAAAAATTTTAGTGATGAATTAGATAAATTAACACTATAATTCAGTGGTCCATTCAGGCCAAATTAATTTCATATCTTCATCAGTTATTCTACGTGTAGGACGAATTGTATATAATTTTACCATTCTATCATCATATTCATCCTGAGGGCGTTTAATAAACGTTGCTTTAGTTCTATATCCATCTTCATTTAAAAAATTATCAATTATAATATGATTAAAAGGCTTATTTATAATATTAAATTCAGTATCTATCCAATCACCTAAAATATTTATATTACAATTATTTATATTTTCTAATTTCAGTTTCATATATTAATAAATTAAAATATTTTAATATTTAATTTTCCATAATCTGTTGGTTTTATTTTAAAACTATATAAACCAGATAAATCATGTCTTCTTGAATCATATACCTTATCAACTAAACATATATGTTTATTCGGTTTTTTTTGGGTTAATAACCAAAACTCAGCTTGCATTCCTTTATCATCTTTATGTTTTAAATATTTTAAATTATTTTTTATATATATACTATTTGCCCACCAAAAATTACCTGAATAATGGTCACCCCAACAATTAATACCTACAGTATAAAAACCTTTATTTAATTGTTCTATACATATTTTATGTTTGGTTATATTCCAGTAATTCATATATTTTCTCCAATAATGTTGACCATTATATTTTTCTTTTTTATTTGTGGTTAATTTTGTAACGCCTTTACTATGGATATATAATATATAATATTCGTGTTCTTCCTTTTCACAAAATTCCATTATTTTATTAACAGTTGGCATTTCGTATTCGGTTTTATTATCACTATGATATACTAATTTTATTTTATTATTTAAATATGGTAAAATATGTTTCTTTTCTCCTAAAAATCCTATATTTATTGATTCAATAATATTATATAAACCTGACGACTTAATTAAATCCAATTGTTCATTAACAATTTGGTCCCAATTACCTAATTCACATATATGATAAAATATTACAATTTTATTTGTGGGTTTAACTATATTTACAAATGTTTCTTTTTCAAATTTATTAATACAAACTAATAAAATAGTAATAAATAAAAAACTAATTAATATTATTTTATAAAGTTTGTTCATTTATTACTATTTTATTAGATTATAATATTAAAATATCCAAAATATATAATTTTACTTATGGACTATAATTACAAGCAGATTTATTTACCGTTTCTTATTTAAATATATGGAACAACATTACCATAGCCTGAAGTTAGTTCATAAAATAGAGACGTGTTATCTTTAAACATATGTGTTAAGATAACTTGATCTGTCCATATATTATTTGTATCTAATAACTTATCTAAATATTCTTTGTATATTTTTACAAATTTATCAATAATATTTTTATGTAATATGCCTGCATCTATCCACATAAAATAATCACTATTATATATATTTAGTTTATATGCTTTTTGTAACATAAATATTTTTCATTCCAAATTAAATTTAATTCAACTGATGGACAATGTGTTGAATCTGTTTTCATTAAATGTTTATATTTATAAGTATAAAAATTTTTCTTTTATATTATTTATTAAACATAGAACAATAATTATTGCTAATATTAGACATAAACAATTAATACTAAAATTAACTTTTTAATAATTTAATAACTTTATCGGTATTTTTATATCCACCAAATGTTTCTACTTCATTTTTTATAAAAATTGGATGAATTAACATAATTATTATTTTCATTTACAGACAATAAATTCATCTTTAAAAAAACTAAAATTAGAAATGTTACAACTAAAGATTTAACAAATTAATGGTTGGTCATAAATAATATATTTTATATTTATATAGTATGAATAAAACACTCATTATATTTATATTATTATTATCAATAATAATAATGTTTTATTTAATTAGTTATAAAGAACACTTTAATAATAATAAAATTATTGATAAAACATATGTAATAAATTTAAATCATAGAAAAGATAGATTCGAATCAATCGATAAATCTTTAAAAAAAATTAATTTAGAATATGAACTATTTCCGGCATGTGATGGTAACAAATTAGAAATGTATTCGAATGATATTGCTAAATATTTTGATAAAAATAATAATTTAACACCGGGTCAAATAGGATGTGCGTTAAGTCATATAAAAATATGGGAAAAAGCAATAGAAAATAATTATAAATATACATTAGTTTTAGAAGATGACGCAATTGTTCCTATCGATTTTTGGAAAAAAATAAATAATTTATTAAATGAATTACCATCTAATTATAATATGATTTTATTAGGTTGTTGTAGTTGTGAAGGTGAAATTATAAATAATAAAGATTTTATTTTAAAAGGTAGTAAAAACTCAAATGCTAATTGGTGCACAACTGCTTATATAATAAATAATAATTTTTGTAAAAAACTTATAAATTTAATAAAAAATAATAAATTAAAAAATACTTCTATTGATGGTTATTTAAATACAAATATTTATCCAAATTATGATTTTTATATAAATAATCCACCGTTTATTAAACAAAATAAAAATTTTAAAAGTGATATAGTAATGGGTGAGTTAGGTAATACAATTAAAATAATATTCTAAATAAATACATCATAATTAGAGGTATTAATCAATGGTAAGTCGTATAAACATTTATCTTTATATTTATATTGTATATCATGAAATATAGAACCTAATATCTCGGTCCAATATAAAGGATATTTTGATATTGAATTATCTTTTAATTTTTTATTTGTAATATCTCTATGATCTTTTGCTGGGTTTTTTTTTAATGCTTCATATTTTTTATCTAATACAGTGTTTAATTTATTAAACCATTCATAACTAAATGGTGTATTTGGTTTAAATATATAACTACAATTACCAATTAATTTTTTGTAATTTTTTTGAATGTCACTATTATTTGAAACACTCCCTCCGTTAATTTCTTGATATCCATTTACCCATTTGTCACTTTTTTTTAAATTATCAAAATAAGTGTTCCAGTCTTGTGTTGTATTTTTAAGATCTGTATACCCACCACCATAATGGTGCATAAAATATGTTCGTAAATAATCAGATTTATGAACTTCAGATAAATATTTATATGATTTATGAAGGGGAGATTCTTTTAATATATAATTATCTAAATTATCAGGTGTTATTAATATAACTTTCACACCAATATTTTTTTTAATTGAATCCAAACATTTTTTACGTGTTTCACTCATTTTATTAGTTCCAGTCCAAAACACATATACACATTTATTTAATGTATTTAATCCCCCACACCCATCAATAAATTTACGTCCAAAAAGAGATTTTGATTGACTCAAATAATCTAATTCTTCTTTACAAATAAAACTATAATTATTTGGCTGACCTTTTTTAATAGATTCATTAAAATTTTTATAATTTTTCATATCACTCCATCCAGTAAAAATTATAGCATTTGCTGATAGATTTGGGGTTAATACTAATTCATTTTGTAAATTAAAATGATGTAATAATGTTATATATACAATTTCATCTGGAATACCTACATTTTTAAACCATTTATTAATATTAGTTTCATTATCAACAAATAATTTAGAATGTTTCTTATTAATAATTGAAGGCATTGATGCTTTTTTAATATTTTCTTTTTTTATAAATTTTAAAAGATTGTTTGCTCTTGGAAATACTTGATTATCTGGAGCAATATTAAAATAGGATTTATTTATATCTAAAAAGTTATAAATAAAATCAAATGATTTTAATGGAATACAAGAATCCGATAACCAAATAAAATGTTGATTTTTGTCGTCTTTTAATGCATGTTTCAATAATAAATTTTGAGCTTGAACTATAGATAAACAACCCCAACACGTATCAATAGTTTCTTTTAATTTATATTCTTCAAAATATTTTAATGGTTTATTATCTTTATAATGAATATAAATATTATACTTATTTTTGTCTATATTTTTAAAGAAATTATACCATAATTCTTCATTATTAATTTTATCATATATAAGGAAACAAACTGCTATTTTTTTAGTATCACTTGTAAATGTTTCTCTATATCCCCGTAAAACTAATATGAGTATTATAATTAATATTAAAATAACAAAACATAGTAAGTTTTTCATTACTATAAACAAATAATTTATTTTTTATTTTTATGGTATTAATATAATAATTTATTTGTTTATAGTAATGAAAGTAATAATTTTAGGTCTAATATTCGCAATAATTATTGTTCTATGTTTAATATCATTAAAAAAATATAAAGAGCCTTTTAATAATATTAAAAATTTAAATGGAATAAACAGTTTTGATAAATATTTTTATATTAATTTAGACCATAGAACCGATAGAAAAAAACAAATATTAAAGCAATTAAATAGTATTGGAATAAATTCTAATAAAATAGAACGTATATCTGCGGTTCGTGAAAAATATAATGGTCATTTAGGTGTAGCACAAAGTCATATAAAATGTTTAAAAAAAGCAAAAGCTGAAAATTTGAATAGTATAGTAATTTTTGAAGATGATTTTGTATTTACAGAGAACAAAGATACTATAAATAAAAATATTAATTATTTTTTAAAAAATTTTAAAAAATGGGATGTAGTAATGTTTACTACTATTAATACAAACAAAAAAACATTAAATAATCCATTTATAAAAAAAATAGTTTCCGCAACATCACCAACCGCATATGCAATTCATAAAAATTTTTATGATACATTATTAAATGATATTAATAAATCAGTTGATAAAATGAAAATAGAAATGATAGAGTTTAATAAAAAAAATAATGGTGTTTTAAAAAAAAAACATGAAACAAGTTATGCATTTGATCAACATTGGTTTCCTTTGCAAAAAAGATCTAATTGGTTCATTTTTGAACCATATTTTGGGAAAGATAGTTTTTTTGGTGGAAGTTCTATAATGGGAGGTATTGAAGCCTTTAAAAATAATATATCATTCCATAAAATTAATATATAAAATTTAATCCACATTTTCCATTTCTTCCACAACTTCTACAGATTCGCTATTAACAGCTGGTTCTTCTAATTCGGGAATATCATCGTCTACAACGAGTTCTGAGGCATCATTAGAAGGATCAACACCTAAACCCATAGCCAACATATTATAAATCCGATTAGAGAATGAACCACTATGGTCTAAAGTAAATCCAGAATCAATGAGTGCTGTATCATACATTAGATTTACTATATTTACATTAATTTGTTTAGATGTTTCATCATCTAATGCTAATTTAGTTTTTAGTTCTTTCACTATAGCATGATATGGATTAATCTCTAATGTTTTCTTAGACATCATATAATGACTAGCAGATTTATCCCCTAATGTTTGTGCTTTCATAATCCTTTCCATATTGGCCGACCATCCAAATTGGCCGGTCACAATACAGCATGGAGAATCGGTTAATCTATTAGATAATACTACCTTTTCACACCTATCTGTTAGAAGAGCCTGAATTTTTTTACACGTTTCACTATATTCTTCAGTTAATGTATCGAATGATGTTTTCTCTTCATCAGTTTCTGGTAATTTAAACCCTTCTTTGGTAATACTAACCAGTTTTTTACCATCATATTCGGTTAATTGTTGTAACACATATTCATCGATTGGTTCATGCATTAGAAACACATCATACCCTTTATTACTAATACCTTTAACAAAAGATGATTCTTTAATAGAATCCAACGATTCACCCGCAATATAATATATTTCTTCTTGACCATCAGACATATTAGAAACATAAGTGTCTAATGAAATCATGTCATCATTATTTGATGCATTATATCTAAGTAATTTAGATAATTTATTTCTATTTACACTATCTTCATGAACCCCTAACTTAATATTCTTTGAAAATTGGTTGTAAAATATTTTATATTTATCTTCGTCTTCCAGTAATTCTTGGAATAATTCAATAGACCGTTTAACAATGTTTTTACGAATGACCTTCATTGTCCGCGACTGTTGTAGAATTTCACGCGAAATATTTAATGGCAAATCTTCAGAATCTACAATACCCTTCATAAATGATAACCATTCAGGGATAAGTTCTTCACACTTATCGGTAATGAATACACGTCTAACATACAATTTTAAATTATTTTGTTTTTTCTTCTCAAACATGTCTGTTTGTGTACGTTTTGGAACATAAAGAATAGCTTTAAATTCTAATTGGCCTTCTGCTTTAAAATGTTTAACCGCTAGATGATCCTCCCAGTCCCCACTAATTCCTTTATAAAATGTAGCATATTCTTCTTGTGTAATATCTTCTTTATCTCGTGTCCAAATTGGTTTATTAATATTGAGTTGTTCTAATTCACTATATGTTTCCATTTTTTTAGGTTTTTCATATTCAGCCGGTTCATCTTTAGATAACTCTTCAACCTTTTCTAATTCATCATTATCTTCTACTAATCCTTCCACTTCTTCTTCAGCAGATACTTCTTCAGCAGATACTTCTTCAGAAGATACTTCTTCAGCAGATACTTCTTCAGCAGATACTTCTTCAGCAGATACTTCTTCAGCAGATACTTCTTCGGCAGATACTTCTCGTTCCTTTTCTACCATTAATGAAATAGGATAATTAATAAATTCAGAATGAGTTTTAACTAAGTCTTTAATCGTTTGAATGTCTAAAAATTCATGTTGGTCTTCTTTTAAATGTAATGAAATCCGTGTTCCACGTTTTAATGTAGATTCGTTTTCGTGTGTAATATTAAATGATCCACCAGCATTAGATGTCCATGTATATTGTTCATCGTCATTATGTTTAGATGTTACAGAAACCGAATCAGCAACCAAAAATGCAGAGTAAAAACCAACTCCAAATTGTCCAATTAAAGACATATCGCTTCCACCAGACAACGCCTCCATAAAACCTTTTGTTCCAGACTTAGCAATTGTTCCTAGATTATTAATTAAATCCGTTTTGGTCATGCCAATACCACTATCTTCAATATGTAAAATATTATTTTCCTTATCAGGAATAATATTAATATGAAGACTTGGTTCTAAAGTTAAAACTTCGTTATCTGTTAAAGAATTATATCTAATTTTATCTAAAGCATCAGATGAATTTGAAATTAATTCCCTAAGAAAAATACTTTTATTAGAATAAAAGGTATTAATAATTAAACTCATTAGTTGAGAAATTTCGGCCTGAAAGGCAAAGGTTTCAATTGGTTCATTTTTATCGGTCATTTGTAATATTAATAATTATAAACTCTTTAAACAAGTTAAACAAAATATTTTATAATAGTTTTACTATTTTAATAATATTGATATAATAATTATAAAACAACTATTAATTACAATCTTATAAAAATTATCAAGTATCATTATGTGTTTTTGTAAACCCGTGTACTCATCTTTGTTATTATCTATTGAATTATCTATTATTTTCAGTTTTCTTATTAGTTTATTATTAAACGTGTAGTTTTTAATAACATTTTTATTATAAATTTTTTTGAGCCACTCATATTTTTCATTTAACATTATATAAATAAACGCACTTTCCAATGCATTAAATATAGTAATTATGAAGCATGTTAATAGTAATTTCTCCATAAGTGTATAATATTCTATAACGGGTATTTTACTTGAAATATACACTTGTAACCATATAATAGATAATGGAAGAAACACTAAAACAAATGTGCGTGTATAATTATTCATAGAAAATGTTAATATCACTAAAGAAGCAATTGTAATAAGCAACGTCATCGCAATTACTACCATATATTTTGTGTAATTTCTTTTTAGAACTATGGTGAAAAAAGAATTAGGCCAAAGTTCACCCGGACAACATAAGTATTCAATATCTTCATGGACTACATATGTGTCAATAATGTTCCATTCATTGTGTGAAAACCTCGGGTCTTTGCTTATATTTTGAAATTTATTATGATTTTTAAATGGTCTTAGATCTAAGAAATTAGCATTATATTTCCATGAACCAAATGTCATTGTACAATGTTGAGTATCAAATGGAAATTGCTTTAAATCCAATTTACATGAAAAACTGTATCGTGTTGGTCGAATCCATAATATATCACCATTATAATGTAATTTTAGACCACCATTAGAATCAAATATTAGCGGAGTTGATGCCGCATTATACAATTCTAAATCGGGAATCCATATTTGATTTGATTTTATATTTAAATGATGGTATTCAAATTCGCTCTGGTTCCATGTTAAATACTCGTCTTTCCACAGTTGTGTAATCCATAGATTAAATTCTATATTTTCTCCTTTTTGATCAAATTGTTCTAAACTTTTAATCTCAATTCCATATTTTAAGTTTACATTATTTGACACCAATTTAACCGGTCGGTCTTCCTTCTTATAATGATGAAATAGTTTATTTCTTAGACGCAATTCTTTAACTAATAGTTTATCATCAATATCATTATCTTCATTGGAATTTGTATTTATAGAGCCAGAGCCACTATTTACACTGTCATAACCACTATTTACACCGTCATAACTATTATCATCACTTTCATTTCCAGACCCACTATAACTATCATCATCACTTTCACTTCCAGATCCACTTCCACTTAATTCATAAGCATTACAAGTATTACAAGTATTACAAGTATTACAAAATAGTATTGTAATTAAACTAAATATAAATAAAGGTTTTAACATATAAATTAAGATAGTAATAGTTATTTAAGTAGTTAAAATATAACTATAGTTTCAAGATTATCATTAGTTTTTGAATCCAGGAAAAATATAATTATCATAAAAATAAATAGTCCTATCGCTGATAATATATGCCAAATATCATGGTAATCAAAATAATTAAACAAGACACACGGTTTATTCAATTCATTTGATTCATTCATTGGTAAAAATTTATCGGTGACTGCAATGAAAAAGAATACTATTGATAAACTTAATATAACAATATCTAGTGCAAGCCATATATATATTAATTTATTTATAGGTTCTCTATTTTTTATTTTTAATATAAAATAGTATAAAAAATAAGTTATTAAGTTTATAATACATACGCCAAGAAGCCAATCTGTAAAATTTGGTTTAGTTATAGTTGCGAATATATACATCCCAAGCGTAAAACTATTAAGTAATACAATTAAAGTTAATTTTGGGATATCCTTTTTTTGAATATGTTTTAATTTGCGAATTAATCCTTTAAAAGATAAAGAATTAGTATCATATTCTTGTTCATAGTATAAATAGATTGAACCAAATATCATAAGGTAAGCCATTAATAAAAATATAGCACCCCAAAACCATATTTCAAATCCATCATTTAAACCATTTAATGGTAATGTATTAATTAAAATAAGCAATGCCGAAAAACTATATATTCTCATTGGAGAAGGAGCCATATGGCGTTTTTGATATAATGTAATAAATGTTAAAATAGTCCCAAGAAACATGAATGTGGTATCAAATTGGAAATTTAATAGACTAGGACATATATGAAATATACCTGAGCAAAGACCTTCAAAGATTAATGCTATACCAAGGCTATAATATAATGCCGGATTATTATTAATAGGTATTTCTGCCATTTCAATATGTGTTTTAGATTTAACTTTAACAATTATAATAAATATTAGACCAAATATAATATAGAATATGTTTGAAATAATATTATTGAATGCTGGAATAAAATAAAAATCATGTTTGCACCTGTTATTGTAATAGCAAGTCGCATTATTCAGTTCTTTTGATTGATAGAATACAAATTGTAATGATGGTAAAATATAGTAAGAACCAATTATAATAAGAAATTTCCAGTAGTAATCTATATCTATTGGCTGTTTAAAATAACACGAAATCGAACTAAAGGAACCATAATCTGTCATTTACAATAAACTAATTACTAAATTAGTTTATTAATTCTTTAAGCATTTACCAAATAACAAAATCTAGCATATCTTCGTCCCATATTAAATTACCTTTAAAATATATATTAAATGAGTTTAATTTATTTTCGTTTAATTTAAAATTTCTTATTGTCTCAAAAATATTAAAATGCATTATCTAATTAAATAATTATTTCTTTAATATTCTTTATTAGTATAATATGTTAATATGGAATTATTCTGTTCGGCTTTACTATGCTTTAAAAACTTATTATGATATTTATTTTAGAAGAAAAGATGGATTACTTAATAATTCCGTGACAAAAGATAAATATATTTATCCAAAAATAAAAGAATTAGAAGGTGAATTAAAAGAATTGTATGATAAAATAGATATTAAATATGTTTATAATTGTCTAAGAGTTATTAATAAAGACTATAATGAAAACAGTGGGTTAAACAAGATTATTGAATTTTTAGAAGGAGAGGCTCAATTTATTTTACAAAATAAAGATAATCTTGAAATATCACTAAATAAAATTAAAGAAAATACTTATGTATTAGAACTTATATGTAAATTTAAACTTTTAGAAGAAATCCGAGATAAAGAATATGAATTGAATAAACTTAAACATACTATAAAATAATTTTCAAATATAATAGTATGTATATTAAATCTATTAAATTTAATAAAAGAAGTAAGAAAAGTAAAAAATTAGTTGGTGGAAAAGTAGATAATAAAAGATTATTACATTTTAGCAATATATTAAATGAATGCTTCAATAAAAAATTAAATATAAGTAAGTTAAAAGGCTTATTTATTAAATTAAAACCAACAAATGGATATAAATTATTTAATTCAATATTTAAACGTGGCGATTTATTTATATTAGGATTTAAATTATACTCTAAAACTGAAAATTGTTCTTCTATTAATAGACCAAAATTAGTTTCTATAATTGAAACAGAACCAAAAATACAAGTATTATTTAGTGATTTATGTGACTTTTATAGTAATTTAAAAAAAAAAGTAGATAACATCACAAATTCATCATTAAATAAATTAAATGAATTATTATTAAATTTAAAAACTATTATAGATGAATTACCTACAAATAATGTAAATACAATTGTTAAATCAATGAGTGGTGGTAATTCATTAGAAAATAATGGTTATAATAGTGGTTATGATAATGATTATATAAACCATTCAAAGGCTACAGCTAAAAAGGCTTTAACCCTTAAAAAGTCCACAAAGGCTTTAACCCCTAAAAAGTCCACAAAGGCTTTAACCCCTAAAAAGTCCACAAAGGCTTTAACCCCTAAAAAGTCCACAAAGGCTTTAACCCCTAAAAAGTCCACAAAGGGTGCAAAGTCTGGATTTAAAAAGAAATCAAAGAAAACAAATCATGTAAATCAAGATAAAAATCATTTAAGAAATTTATTAATATCTATATATAATTTATTAAATCATATTTTAGAAATAAAAAAATTCGAAACCAAAGCAAAACACCAAAATACAAAAAATAAAAAAAATAAATTTAATAAAGAAAGACAAGCTATAATAAACGAACTCTTACCTTTATTTCCGAGACCTTTAATTCCAACTCATAAAGTAGCATCATATCCTAAATTAGCATCATATCCTAAAGTAGCATCATATCCTTCATTAGAATTACCATCCACTACACATGTAGAACACAAAAATACTCAAATTTCTACCTATACACCATTTAATTCGATGATTGAATTATTAAATATTAATTATGATGAACAACAAAAAATTAATTTTGATGGACAAAGTGAAAATTTTAATATTCCACATAGAATTGGAATTGGTTTTTTGATTGATACTCCTGAATTATATGATATTCCATCTATGTTAAATGCAAATGATGATGACTTAAATGCATATAATAAATTAATAAGAAGAATTATCAATATATTTACGAAAAAAAATCGACCATCAATTATAGATAGAAATAGACAATCTATATATGAACGATTTTTTGAGGAAGATGAAGAGGAAGATGAAGAAGTTGTAGAGGAAGAATCTAATATGGCCGGTGGAGCTGTTAATTTTTCACTTCCAATCATTAGATTTTCAAATACTAATAGTAGTAGAGCAATTAATTATGGTAAAACATGGTGTTTAGATTATACTGTGTTATCAGATAAACTACAAACACCTTTAACTCCGTTTATTGGATTAATTCCTAATATAACAGAAGGCGAATGTGACAAGGATCCAAAAGAGGAATCTATATGCGATAAAATAGTTAGAGGTGCTAATAACACTGATTCACGACAAAGATTATTATCTGAAAGAATTAAATATAGTTTACGGGCATTATTTGACGGCATGATTATTAAAAAAATATCAATAGCAATAATTGATAAAGATTCAATGGAAATCTATGATAGTGGATTATTTTCTTTGAAAGATATGGTGTGTGAAGTGTTAAATGAAGTAATAGGACCAAATGTACTTTTAAAACGACATAATTTTTTTAAAGGTGTTTATATTAGAACTTTTAATACACCATCAACTGATTCTATAGATAACTCAATGAATGATAATGTATTTCAAGAATTAGAAGCATATAATATAGATTCAAATAATAAGTTAGAATTATTAGTTAATGATGATGATTATAATACGACTTTTAATAGTAAATTATATTCGAGAATAAGAAGATTTGAATATCAACCATTAGATTATAATATTGATCGTTTTGATACTCGATTGGAAGATTATTCATTGTTAGATGAAGATGGTGATATTTATGTATTAGCAGATGAAAAATATAAAAGTTTATTAAATATTAGTCATGAAATAATTTTTATTAAAGATACAGATCATAATACATTTTTATCTCAATTATTCCCTCATATTAAATCACGGTTTGAATTACTTAATGCTTTTCTTTCTGGTAATAATAATAGAAAAATTATTATAATAGGAAATCCAACAAAAATATTTTATGATAGACTTGAATATACAGAAGATATAGATAATACAGAAAATTCAGAAAAATATAAATGTATTGGAACAAAAGGTCATTTATTAGGTTGTACTTTAGAAGAACAAACAAAATGGAATATAATTGACGATTCTAAAAAACATACTAACTGGTTATTAATGATGGCTTATTTAGATAATCATGTAAATAATTTATATAGTAAATTTCCTAATAGAGTTTCATTTGATAATTTTAGTTTAGACAACATTACACCTGAGGAGAATACTGTGTATGTATGGTCAGCAGATTCTAATAATTGGAATTTGCCTCCATTTAATAATGATTTAGATAACTATACAGAAGAAGAAAAACAAAATTCACCGAGCATGATAAAAAAAACAGTAGAAGGGATAGAATATGATGTATGTCATCATGTAAAGGGGTTATTTGGTATAGTATGCAACCCATATAATTTTAATAGTTCTTTAGGTGATATTGATAAAACATATCAAAATTTAAAAGTTGACACATAATAAAATTTATTAAAAATTGATTTAAATAAGAATTAACAATTAAATATAACAATGAGTGATTCCAATACTATTAAAGTTATTGTAAATCCTTATAATTTTAATAATAAACTATTAACTGAAAATAATATATACGATGTTTTAAGAAAATTTGATATTCAGGGTAATATTTATAGTATTAAATATTATCAACTTGCATTTATTCATAGCTCATATACAAAGAAGGCACCGTCAGAAATTGGTGAAAATGTAGTATTAGCAAATAAACCTGAAGGAGCACTTGAACTAATGGATGATGATTATGAACGGCTTGAATTTTTAGGAGATGCGGTTGTAAGCATAGTTGTCGCTAAATATTTATTTGAAAGGTTTCCAGATGAAAATGAAGGATTTTTAACTAAAATGAGAACAAAATTAGTTAATGGAGAAATGTTGGGATTTTTAGCGAATAAACTTGATTTTGGTAAATTCGCTATTATGTCTCGTCATATTGAAGATAAATGTAAAGGTCGCACATCACAACATATTTTAGAGGATATGTTTGAAGCATTTGTAGGAGCTATGTTTCTTGATTTTAATGAGATTGATAATTATAATCTTTTAGATAATTTTTACTCTGGAATTGGTTTCCAGATTTGTGAAAAATTTATTATTCATGTAATCGAAGAATTTGTTGATTTTTCAGAATTGATTTTGAAAAATAATAATTATAAAGAAATGCTTACTAAATATTTTAATGAAACTTATCAATCATCTATTAATTTTAGTGAACCAAGTGTAGAAGGAGGATTAAATGATAGATTATATACTGTAGATGTATTAGATGATAATAATATAGTAATGGGTACTGGTGTCGGTAAATCTAAGAAAAAAGCTGAACAGTATGCATGTAAAGATACATTAATTAATTTGAAAATTATTGAATAAATTATTTGAAAATAATAATATAAATTATTTGGAAATAATATAATAAATTATTTGTTAATACTATATGAGTAAATCTGTAAAAGTAAGTTTAACATCGCCAAAATCTAAAAAAGCATTATCACTTGATGATAAATTTATAAGTTTAGGTAAAGGTGAATGTATTTTTCCTTTTAATTATAAAGATAAAAAATATAATAAATGTTATCCTGGAAAGAAAGGGGATTGGTGTGCAACCGAAGTATATTCATCTGGAAACATGAAAAA
>Ga0209534_10000709_pt1 | contig 37267 bp, 20 predicted proteins | sample COG_07_FD_184751 | JGI IMG/M metagenome (GOLD analysis project Ga0209534, IMG submission 184751) | Pelagic Microbial community sample from North Sea - COGITO 998_met_07 (SPAdes) (version 2) | ecosystem: Environmental > Aquatic > Marine > Neritic zone/Coastal water | place: Helgoland, sampling...
AGGAGTTTGATTATTTTTATAGAATTACCGATGATAATTATTTTCAGCTTGCCTTTTCTTACCACAATAGTGAATTAGAAATAAACGTCCAATACAAATTACAATTTGACACAAAAAAAGAAGATATTATTTATGCTGTTCATCAATTAATTGAAGCAAACCATCTGTTTATTGGATATCCTACTTTAAAAGAAAGTGTCATTTTTACTCAACAAGAATTTGATAAAATCATTTCTGATATTAAGGTTCCTAAAACCATTGAAAAAGAAAAAGCAAAACAAAAAACTACACCATTAATTTCTTTTTTAGAACAACAACAATTACATCCAAAACCAACAGGTTTTAATGAAGATAGTTGGACTGCAAGTTGTCCTTCTGGAGGAAATCATTTTATAATGGTAACAACTTTAAAGGATGAGTGGGGTTGTGGTTATTGTAGAAAAAAGGGAACGATATTAGATTTAAAAAAATGGGTAAAAGAACTTGAATAATTAATGAAACTTGACGGATTTGAGTAATATCCTTTTTAATCCCACCAAAGACTTTGATTCTCTTTGAATTCTGTCCTGTAATTTGAAATTTTTTTTGTCTAAACTACTTTTTAAGGAATTCAATTTAATCTTTTAATACTTCAAATGGCCAGGTATAATGGCTCGATGCAAATGAACGCTTTCCAATGGGGTTTATTATTTTTGCTCTTATTCTAAATTTTGTTCCTAAAGGGAAATCTGTTGATAACTCTTTAGAGCATTGAACAAACATTGTTTCTAGATATGGTTCCTGATTTGGCAAGGGTCTAATATGGATCGGACCATGTTTTCCTTTCTCATTTGTTAAAACGCTTTGCACTATTATATATTCGTATTCCATAGTATATTTATTTCTGATAATAATTACTAGCCTAATATATCTAAACTTACTTGTTCACCTTTATGAAGCTTATTTCTATACCCAATATTTTTGGCTATTGCTTCTGTAAATTGTAACTCTATTATTTACCAGGTTAATTGCTTGGTTTCAAAAATATCTTCTAAAAACTTCGTTCCTTTTTGCCCTAGACTGCTTGTTACTGCCATATAGAAAGATGCTCTAGATAAGCCTACATATAGGTTTTTTAAAACCATTTCTTCTGTTGCAGAATTATCATTAATTTTATGAATATTATGAAAAAAAGCAGCCTCAAACTCCATCCCTTTAATATACTTTATTGAAAATACTCTTACTGTATTAGTGTCACCTAAGACTTGGCCTTTATTACTTGCCTTTACTTTTATACCAATGTCTGCTAGTTCATCCATATCGCCTAACTCTTTCGTAAACTCTTCAATATTGTTTTCATCAGGAAGAAAAATTGCTATGGAAGGAATTGACTTACCATAAGATTTATAAATTTCAAGTATGCGCTCACTAATCCATTCTATTTTATCATACTCATCATCACTTTGAAATAAGAGTGGTTTGGGCTCTTTTTTATCTTTCTCCATAACACTTACATATTCAGCATTTGAACCTGTAGCTTTATTATAAATACTTGTAGCTACTTCTAATAAAGTTGGACTTTGCCTATAGGATCTTTTTAATTGTTTTTCTTCGAATGTTTTTATAAAAGGTTTTAATTCATTCCAACCTCTAATACCTACATCAGTTAAACGCTGCATTATATCGCCAGAGTATGTTACTGATGAAATATCTATATCTGATAAGCTGTGAATGGCTAATAAATCAATAATATGAAAGTCTGTTGCTTCATCTACCCCAATAACAGGAACAGAAAACTCATTAAAAGCGTCAAAATATGGATGGTTTATTTTTTTTGCTTTTGATCTAGAAGCTTTATAACTAGATTGAATAATTTGGTTTATAAAATATAACAGCAAAGATTGTTCATTTGGATGGATTCTTTTATTTTTCTCTTTTTCTTTATTAATGATATGTTCTAGAATTTTATAATCCCATTTATTTTTACGTTCAATTAATTCATTTTTTCTAAAAGCTTTGTATATTTTAGGAATTTCTGAAATAATATTAGTATTAACCCCTCTAACAGTACTTGCAAAATATTTATTAAAATATGCTAATTGCCCAATATTTTCAAAATCGTCTACATTTTCAATGGAAATACTAGGTTTTATAACATTATTAAACTCACGATATTTTTTACTTAAATTTACTTTTTTATCAAACTTCATTAATGCCTTATTTTTCAGGATGATTTTAATTTTACCAAATAAATAAGCCTTTATATCGCTATCACTTTCTTCTAAATCATCATCATCATCATCATCATCATCATTATTTTCGTCTTCTCCATTAGATGATTCTTTTATCCATTGTTCTGCAAAAACAATGGTATCATTTAATATCTCCTCATTATCGTAAATATCATTTAAAATTTTAGCAGCTGATTTTTTAATTATAATATTATAATCTGATGATAGTTGCTTTACTTCATCACTAAAAACCTCTTGAAGATTAAAATAAAGTTTAAATAAGCCAACAATGGTGTATTCCTTTTCTTGGCGATTAATATAGTTTTTAATAGATTCACCCTTATTTTTCCATTTAAAATTAATTGTTTCAATCTGACTAATAGCCTCTAGTTTTTCATTTAAAGTTTTTATGAAATAATTTTCAAAATCTGTTAAAATCTGTTTTAATTGCTTGCCCTTGTGTGGTAACAAATTTTTGTTTTCAAACTTACGTAATACTAAAAAGGGATTTTTAGTTTCTGTATTTATGATTTTATAACGCTTAATTAAAACTAGTAAATAATCGTTCCAAATTAATACTCTTTTATCTGTTGCCTCTAAACCTTCTGATACCATATTATTGGTTAAAAATAATTTCAACAACTCATTAGGTGTGAAAAAGACCCAGTTTGTTTTATTACCAAATAATTTATCTTGCTGTAGTTTGGTCATATTAGGCATATAACCTTCGTTTGCGAAATTACCAAAATCATTAGTACTGCCAAGCATTGCTACTTTATCAATTAAAAACTTAATACGCTGAATTAATGCAGTGGTTTTACCTGTACCTGGTCCACCGTTAATAGCAATGGTTGCATTGAATATATTACAACGCTTTATTTCTTCTTGAAAAGGGTCTAAAATTGGTTGATATCGGAGCTCAAGACTTTTTCTAACAAAACTTTGAACTTCATCTAAGGCTTGCTGTTTACTTAATTTTGTCTGTTCAATTTCATTTAAAACTTCTTCTACTGCTTCATCATCTTGTTTTTTCTTAAGAGCGCGCCTTTCTTGTTCTTGCTTAATTTTATTTTCTTGTTTTTCAAGCTCAATAAGACGTTCTAACTCCTTTAAATCAGCTTTTTCTTTGTTTTTATTTTCTTGAATTTGTCTTTTTTCATCTTCTAATTCATCTAGTTTTTCCTTTTCTTCAAGTTTTATAAGTCGTTCTAACTCTTCAGATTCACTATTTTCTTTGTCAAGTTTTCTTTGTTTTTCCTTTAGATTTAAAAAATCAAGATCTTTTTGATTTAGCTTTTCTAATAATTTCTTTAAAGACCTATAAGTTCTTGGATTTACCTCATTGATATTAATAGATAGATCTGTAGCCTCTGAATTATGCGGGTTGGGAATGTATTGACTAAAATTGAATATTTCTATTTCACTTTGCCCTTTTGGTGTTGGTATATTGAAAGTACCCTTCGTGTTTCTAATTAATAATTCACCCACTTTACTATTTCTATAAACTACAAGTCCATTGCCGGTTACTGTTGTTTTAGGACCATTATTTATAGCGCCTACAGCACTCCCATTAATATCTCTAATTTTTGTATGCCCAGTAACATTTTCTGAAGATGTTATCCAAATTTTCATTTGCTTATTAAAATAATAAACATTTGAAAGTGCTATGGCTAAATTTTTCTTGGAATACTCTAATTCTTTAGTTTCTAATTTTCTGTGTTCACTGATATTTGCAGCAATATCATTTACTAATTTATCATTTTCAATTTTATCCATAACCAATTTTTTAAAACCTATAAATTATATCACTTTAAACTCCGTATTAGGGTTTAATTTCATTAGTTTAAATCATTAAAATTATCTTTCATTGTGTCGTTTAAATATTATCCTTTTTAAAATATCCGATAACTAAATTTTCTACCATTATTAGCAAAACATTATTTCTATTTATGCTATGTATACTATTTTCTTAACTTATTGATTACAACCTCAAATACGTCATCTCACAAGATTTATATTTCCTTCTGTTTTGGTGTAGGATATTGAATTTGTCCGCTATTTTATTTTTACAAAATCAATACTAGTTTCTAAACAAGACCTTAAATCCTGGTCATTGGTTCCTATCTGAAAATAGTTACCTGCTAAAGATTGGAAATAATCAATACCTCTTCCTAATATGATTCTCCATCCTGTAGACAAAAGAATTTGTCTGTCATGCATTGTATTAGAAAATTCAACTTCTAATGCTACACCATTTTCATAAAGACTATTGGCTAACTGCTCAAAAGACTGCTGATTTTGCTCTTCTTGGTAAGCATCATCTGATGAAGTTATTAATTTAATTTGTTGAACATCCCCAATTTTCACAGCCAATTCACAAAACTTTACAAAATTTGAAATTTGATGATTTTGTCTGATATAAGGGTCTTCAATAACTATCTTATCCACACCTTTTAAGTATGGTCCAAAAACTGTTTCATAACTATAGCCTATATCACCGTAATGAATTTTCACATGCTTTTCCTTCAGCTCTACTTCAACATCCGAAATACTCTCCGAAACTTCCTCAATTACCGTTTCAGATTCTGTTTCAGGTTCTATTTCAGATACTACATTTAATTCATCCTTTCTAGGGTTTTGAGAGGCTTTTGATAATTTACTTTCAGGACAGTACACAATTTGTTCTGTACCGTCTTCTTTAAAAAAAGATAAATTAATTGCTGCAAACTCATCATCTGGTTTGCGTTTATTCATTTGTTCCTTTACACGTCGTCTTCCTTCTATAGCATAAGAAACTATATCATTAAACTCATCTTCCGATGGTTCTCCTGAAGGATGGATGATTTTTAATAATCCTGTAACTGTTTTTTTAATAGCTATTTCATCTCGTCCTTGAACTGATGAACCTAATTTTAAGCGCCTATTAACCACATCAAAATACTCATTATTATGCTTAAACATATAGTGGAAGGCTTCCGCCATATAATCTGTGATTAGACCATAGTTCTTTGCGAAAAATTTATTATCCATTTTTGGAATCTCCCAACCAGGCAGGAATAAGAAGAATCTGTCCTGTACAGCAAGGTCAAATGCTTTTGGTAGTGTAATAAAAAGATCGTGGTCGTAAGAATTTACTAATTGTTTTACTGAATGATCTATATTACCCACAAATGAAAAACTAGCGTTAGCCGTAACTTCTTGACCTCTAGAAAATCGTCCATTGGCCATATAATCTTTCATGATTTGAATGGTATCTGTATCACGAATTTTCATATTACCAACCTCATCAAAGGCAATATTATCCCAAAACCCTACTGCACCTACTTTTTTCCTAGCATTATTATATAGCAAAGTAGCTGTACTTGCTTGCCCCCCAGAAAGTAGTGTTGAATAAGGAGAAAACTCTGAGTAAAAATAAGATTTACCTGTTCCTCTTGGCCCTAACTCTATAAAATTAAAGTTACTTTGAACTAAAGGAATTAACCGAGATAAAAAATGAAGTTTTAATCTTAAACCTGAAGGAAATTTATCTGCTATTTCTTTAGGAGGATTGTCTAAAATTTCTGGATTCAATCCGACACTTCTTAATACTACATCTATCCACTCATCTCTTGTAAATTCTTCTCTACCCTCAAAATATTGGTTCTGATTAAATCTGGATAACTGTATTGGTTTTAAATCTTCTACATAGAAAGCATAATTATCATCTTCAACATCATTATGAGCTATGGTAACTTCTGCCCATATACCACCTTCCAGTAGCTTATCATTTTCTTTATAGAACTTTTCATTAATGGCAATTCTACTTGAATTAAAATTCTCCATAGCTGCCCAATGTCTACGCTCACTTTCTACATATTTTACATGTATTTTATCAATGAACTTATGTCTTCCTTTTTGCTGCACCATAGATTGGGCTTTATTAGCCTCATCTGCTCGAACATAGTTTTTTTCAACAACTTCTAAAACAGCTTTTGAGCCTGCCTTAATTTCATCTGGATCGTCCGTTGCACAATACTTTGACAACAAAAACTCCAGCACAAATGAAGGTACATTAGCTGCTTTTTTTATTTGATGCACAAGGTCTTTTCTAACTACTTTTCCAGAAAATATCTCATTTAATTTTTTATCTAATACATCCATAATTTATAAATAATCGGTTTCTAGATTAATTTCAGATAATATTACACCTGTTGATGGCGATTTCGCACAAACGGTAAACTTTCCTTCAAATTCATCCTTCATGGCAAGAGTTATTTTAACGGATTGCCCGGGAGTAATCTCAATAAATCCAGATGTGGGATTCACATATTCAGATGATGCAGGTACTCCAATTTTAATTTCATCACTAACTGCTTCAATCATAACATCTATTGGCTCATCGAAAAATGAATCACCAAAACAAGATATTTCTATAGAAGGTCTTCTTGTAGTTATATAGCCAGATGCTTTACCCTTATATGTTACATTTATTTGATATTCTTGTTTAGATTCAGCTCTTTTCGGTGTAAAACTTAAAAAAGGTGTGATACATTCCTGTAATGACAATCCTTCATGAAAAAACTTCTTTCCGCGTTCATAGGTCGTATAATTTTTCAAAAACAAAAACTGTTTTGTTTCACTTGGAATGCCGAAATGTTCATTTGAAAGTTTAACATGTTCTGAATTAGAATCACCAATACCAGCTAAACATCGTGATTTCTCAAGCGACCAGTCTCCTGTTGGTTTCGTACTGCTATTACCCGCTTTAAAACTATCAATCAATACAAATCCATGATCTGCTACTAACACAAACTCCTCATAGCCATCATCTTTTAAAATATTTGAGAGTTTTAGAATTTTTCGAATGGCATTTTCTATAACCATTTGAGCACTTTCTGGAGAATTTTCTCCAGCTTTATCAATCTCCGTAGTGGTTACAAAAAGAATGTCTTTCTTTTTGTATTGTTGGCTAAGAATATCATTCTCCCAATACCAGGCATGTTTATCGCCAAAATAAGAATCTGTATAGGTAATACGATCTTTACGATTACTAGACTTCGTGTTTTTAAGAAATGGTTCTAGCTTTTTATTAACGATTTTTAATTCTAAATTCTTCTCCGCTTCAGGCATTAATGCAGCCATACCAAATTTGGTTACTGTTGGCACAAACGCCAGAGAGGGCTCTAAACGACAATCAAAATCTGAACGTTCTAAGCCTTGTTTTAAAAACACAGCCAATTCATAACGCAGTGCATCTGCTAAAATATATACGGTCTTTTTTCCAGCAGTAATTAATGGATTCACTTTATCAGTAAAGAGATTCAAATTTCTTTGAATTCCAATACTAGACATTCCTTCATTTTCAATGCCTGTTTGAAAATCTAATTGGACATTGTCCATAAAGTTATGATATTCTTTTCTGCCAAACGCCACAACTTCATTCAAAGTTTTAGATAACACAATAATACTTTGTGCACCTTTCTCTATTTCTCTTTGTAAAACATCAATTTCATAACCAGTAGAAGCATACCATTGAATTATATTATTAAGTCCTTTTTCCTTCTTCAATTTAGGAGATTCCGATTGTATTTTAATGAACAAATTACATACTTTATTACCAATTTGCCAAGCAGCTCTTCTTTCGTCATCATATAAGCTCCAAATGGATTTTGACGAAACCTCAGCAAGTGCTTTTGCTTTTTCTAACGAACCTTCTAAAAGTTCATTTTTAAATTGGTTAAAAAATGTAGAATCTTCAAACGCAAAGGTGTTTATTTCTCCTAGATTAATTTCATTCTTAAACAGTTTAGATAAACCCAATTCAATACTAACAGCATTGGCATTATTAATATAGATCTCCTCGGTATCTTTAAGACTTCTTAGTTGATTACATACTTTAAAAATAATCTCTTGAGAATCTGGCTTAGCAGAAACCACTTCTTTTAAAGACTTGGGAAGCTCTGTTGGTAAATCAAATATAAACTCACTAAATAATACAATACGCCATAGGTCCTTTTGAAGGGTTTCAAACTTTCTTGAAGTTACTTTTACCTCTAATCTATCTTTTAAAAACTGTTTAAATTCTGAAGCCCAAGATTTATCTGTTTTTAAAAATTTTAATTGCTTAACCGTTGGGTTTAAAAACGCTAATAATATTTCAACTTCAGATTGTGCTCCTAAACCACTTTTTAATGCGGGATACGCATTACCACCGTCCAGTGCATCAATTTTACTAAATGATGGGAAATCTTCATGTGTAAATATTTCCTCTATTTTAACCGCCTTGTCTGGCAGCGCCGCTAAGCATAATTGTTTATAATCGTCTGATGCTTCATCCGGAAACATAGCGCCTCCACCAGCAAAAATCATAAAGGGGTCTGTTGCTTTTTGATCGTCATCAATTTTCTTGTTAAAAGGCACATAGAAAATTAGCTTTTTATCTAATCCCTTTGGCATTTCATTTACCCAATAATCCAGTGCGGCTTCGCGTTCTGTAACTACATTCTTAGAAGCATCAAATACCTTAATGTTTTCAGACTCTAATTCTAATACCAAGTCATGATAAAACAAGTTAGCATTATATATAAGTAAACTATGCTTTCGCTTTAATTTTTCTAGTAGATATGTTTTAATATATTCTTTAATCATTTATAATTTCCTTTAGTTCTTCTACATTTAAAATAGATTTCAGCTGTTTTTTTAATAAAGCTTCCCTCTTATTAAAAAATTTAATAAAATTTAAAAAATCTCTCGATACGTTTTTTGGCATAAAGTGCTTTTCTAAATAATTAGCAATCTGATTTTCATCGTATGTCTCTTCCAGCCAAATATCAAATGGTCTGTCACTTTTCTCAATATTAGGTAATGCTTCTAATAATTGCAAATTCCCAATTCTATTATATCTCTGCATAAATTCATCTACCAAAATATTTTCTACGCCTGCTTTTAATAATTTAGTTCTACTGAAGAAACTTTTTGGAAAAATATGGTCTTCGTGAAAAACATTTCTAAAGTCTAGCGAAGGATAAATAAGTGATAAAACACTAAATGTATAAGATTTCCCATATTGATATGCTAATAAACTATCAATATCTTCATCAGTAAACACCAACGTTTTATTGGTTCCTTTAAAGTGTTCTATAATTTTATCTGTTGGATAACCACTATCAATATTATCTGCTATTATCTTTCGTATTGGTCTAAGCACATTATCTGGCTGTCCACTAAAGGCTCTTTTTGTAAGAGATAAAACCAACCATTTTTTAATAGTTTTTCTGTCTTCTTTTGCACTGTCTGAACTAATAAAGGAATCTGTTAATCCTTTTTTAAATATATAATACGCAATAGGAATAATAGCATTATTAGACATTAAGGTTTCTCGACTATAGCCAAAACTAGCTATTAATTCTACGGCCAATCGGATAGCTTTTGAAATTTCTTCCCAATTAGACTCAATAATGAGCATGTTGGATTTATTAAAGTTATCTACCTTAAATGCGATATCCGAGAAATCAGATAAAATTAAACAAGATTTAAGAACAAAATCTTTATTAAAGTTGAACCCGTTTCGTACATTATTTATTTCATCTACAAACTTTGTAATCTCTTCTCTGGCGTCCTTTTCTTCCCATTGTGCTGTAGCAATTGATAACAAAAGGTCACTGTAACTTAGAATTGTGCCACCTGAGTTTATACGAATAAAAATATTTAAAACTTTATCAAGTTGTTGGCTTTTTTCTAAGAAGTAGCTGATCGATGGATCGATATGAATAACCTTATAGAGCTTTGACAATGCCTTATTAGCAAACGAAGCAACCTCCTTAGGGTAATCACTAAAAATGCCATTTTCTATTAAAAAATTACTAATATCCTCTAATTCTTTAAGGTCCAAAATGTTTGGAACGGAAAACCAAAACGTTGTGTCATTCTTTTCTTTGGCCTCATCTGCAGTTAAGAACTCAAAAGCAAATTCTCGCCCTTCATTAGTTGATGGCGACAAGATATTAAGATACAATTTTCGTTCAGGATATGCTTGGTCATTGTCCCATCGTTTTCGTGGTATTTTGTAAGCATAAGTGCCTTTTAAAGCTATATAAATTGAAGTCAATCGTTGCTGACCATCAAGCACAGCAATGACTCCTTCTTCTCCTGAAACATTTGCCTTAGGATTATGAACTTGCTTTCTTTCGTGGTATTGACGTAAGAATTCGTAAAATTCAAAATCATTCACTTTTTCCTTTTCTACACCCCAGAATAAAAATGAACTAATTGGGTAATCTCGCATGAGACTGTCAAAAAGCCTTTCTATTTGATCGGTACCCCAAACAAACTCTCTTTGTATTGCTGGTAATAAATATTTTTTACGGTGTATATCATTAACTACTTCTGCAATAGTTAAAGCGGTTTGGTATGCCATACTAAATTAGTTTATTTTGTGTTTCCACCTTTATTTCAGGTTTCTTTCTTGTTTTCTTTTCTTTAGGTGTGATCTCGCAAATGGACTCTAAACCATGAGCAATAGCCAGACTTAAATCCTTTTTGCATTTGTTAGTCACTCTATCTGGCCAAATGCTATAGGCTAAATGTGCCCAATCGTAATCTCCTTTTTGTAGTGACTTCCAGCAAGCTTCTGTGCTTTTACGCCATTTGGTATGGCGGAATAAATTATGTAATGGCGCTGCTGTAATTAGCACACCATCATCCTGGTTAGGTTTGTATGGTAATTGTGCTACACGCAATAACTCTTCTTTAAAATCTATGAGCTCATCTCGTAATGTCATTTGCTCATGAAGGTCTTTAGAGGCTCTAGACATTTCTAAAGTAGCTACCTGCTTTCTAACATCTTCTAGTTTTGGTTCTACTAATTCATTGACAATTTTAAAAAGAGTATTCTCGTTTAATGCAGGGTAATAAATCCAGACAATAAATGAGTTCGATTTGGTTGCTATTGGCCAGTAAATTGGTGCCTCTCTTCTACTGGCAGTATATCTTTGAAAATGATATTGGAAAAATAAGGAAGGGTTTGCTAGTATTGTTTCAATTTCATTTCCAAAATATAATTCCAAATCCTCTATAAAATTTGATGATTTAAGTTCAGAACAAAGTAAATCGTTTTGAAAAACAGAAACTGTATTATGTTTTTTTAATAAATAATGATCTTTTGAAATACCATCTGAAATATTTATTTTATTAAATACTTCAAAACTGCCAAATTCATTTGACCATCTTTTGAATATTATACCAATTTGATTTTGTAAACATTCGAGCAAAAAGTTTTTAAAATCCAACTCTTGATTATTGATAAGTTCCTTTATTGTAACCAACTGGTCCTGAGGTCTCTTTGACGAATAATCGGCTATAGTTTTCTTATTATCTTCATTAAGGTCAAGTCTATTTATATACTGTAAATCATTCTGTTTTGTTAAATTATTTAATTCTTTCATATCAGATACAAATTCAGAGGAAAACATTTCATAAGTCGACTTTAAACTATTCTTTTCTAAGTAACCAAGAATTATATTCTTAAAATCTAAGTTAGTTTCGTCAATGGAGCTCCATTTTTTCTTCATCTTAATGATTTCTCTTACAAATGAAAGATCTATATTTCCTTCAACGTATGGTATTAGGTTGACATAACCATTAGACTTATGTTGGCCAGTATATTGATTAAGAATATATTGTGAATAACTAGAGTTTAAGAAACTGACTAGTTCCAATAATTTATTATTAGATCTTTCAAGAGTGAAATTAAATGTGTGACCTTCCCCTGAAAAGAGAATGTCTTCTTGCAGATAATGTGCATCTAATATTTCGCCTCTTTTCCCATAACCAACAGTTCTTTTAAAAGCTTTTTCGACATTTCTTAAGTTAGTTGATTTGTTATGTTCTACTTTCTCACCATGCTTACCGAATTTTATCAACTCATAAATTGGAGCGTAAAACTGTGTGAATGTCCCACCGCCATTGTAATATAATTTGTACTGGCTAGAATCTACAATTTCCCAATATAATCTTACATAAGGCAAAGGCGGAATAGAACTTCCGAACATTGCACTGAATCCTTCTTGTTTTAAATTCTTGTTTTTGGCAAAAAGGTCTAAAACAAAAGGTTTCATATAATAACCAATTATCATATTAGGGAGAGAGGCAAAATTTCGAGAATCAATTTTTACATATTCCTTTAAATTCAGTTTGTCAATTAAATTGAACTTTTTATTTGTCATTTCTCTTAAATCAACAAATAACCCAATAACTCCTGCTTTTTTTTCTAGTATTTGTACTGTTGTCTCAACATTTGCATCTAAAACACCCCATCCAGTATCTAAAAGTGTAGATATTTTACCAATCATACAATCAATCCTAAATTTCTCATATGAACTTTTAATCGAGACTGTTCTATCAAAAAGAGCTCCGTATTTTCCATTGTCATTTATCAACTCTGCGCATCTGTAGAAAAAACACGTTAAAATATTTTTCGCCCAATTTTTGTAATTTGACTTGAAATACTCTTCACTATTAATTGAAGCATCCCCAAAAGGCGGATTCATTACAATCACATCATATCGTTTTCTACACAACTCTATAAAAGCAAACCCTCTAGCGGTATCTTCTGCAAAGAGTAGTTTTTGAAAAGCATGTTCGCCCTCAGCATTTTCAGAGAATGATTGTAGTGCTTTTAATACTTCTTCTTCAGCAGTATCAAAAAAGTCTTTGGTTATTTTTTGGTCTTTCCCATAAATGGCAGCCATTTCTGCTGCTTTAGCATCTTCAACACCTCCAAATATAGAGGTTTGGGTAGAACCTCCTTTGTATTGCTTATATTCTTCTTTGGCTATTTCTATTTCTTTTTTAAGTTCGTCTTCAATTTTTAACAACAATCCTGTTTCTCCAGCCAATTGCATCTTATCCCAAATAACTCGTACCAATTTACCAATAGGTCCTGGTAAGCTGCGTGTAAATTCACTGAGTAAGGCTGCATCTCCAGGCATAGGTTCTGCCACCACCAGGTTACTCTTTTTAATCATGGGTCTTTCTGCTGGTTGTAAGCCTAGTTTTTTATAACTCTTCTGTGCGCGTAACCATAAACTCAATCCAGCAATTTGTATTGCTCTTGGGTCTATATCTACGCCATGTATATTATATTGTAAAATATAGCCAGGGATGCGTTTTATATAGTCCTCTCGTAGGTATTTGTCCCGTAAGTCTGGCATGAGCTCTGGATGGTTATCCCAGGCTTCTGTATAAATCTGCTCAAATAAATCGAAACAATACAAACCAAAGTGCATAGAGCCACAAGCAGGATCTAGCATTAAAATCTCTCTTGGGTCTTTTAATGCTCTGTATTCTATATAATTGGCATCTACTATTTTGGTTTCTGGAATGGCTTCACCTTTGTCTAAGAAGATCTCTTGTTCTCGTTTTACCATGTATTGGCAATCGCTAACTAAAGAGGTTTGGCCTTTAGTCATTTCGAACCATTGTCTTCCGAGACTATTATCTACTAAAAACTGAACCACATAACGAGGCGTGAAAAATTGGTTTCTTACAGCGAGTTCTCTACTGTTTCGTGGTGCACCAGATGCCTCACGCATCGCACTAATTTCTTCTCTACTGTTGTAATATTGGTATATCCAACCGATGGTTTCATCTTCTTCCCATAGGTTTATGGGTTGTTGGCCTTCTTCACGATAGATATTTAAATCTTCATCATCAATAATGTCTAATAACTCGAGCATCACTTTTTCTGAAGGGTATAATAAGGCATAGGGTGAGAATCGGTCAAACACAGCAGGAAGGTCAATCGCTAATTCATCGAACATAGCGTTTAAAAACCAGGTGTAACGTTCAAATTGTTCAGCCGTTTGAGCACCTCCACTTAACTGGTCAAATACCTGAAAACCTTCAGAATTATAGCCTTTTTTAATGGTCTCTGGTATGATATTACGTTCTTCAGCCATTCTGATAGCTGCAAAACGATTTAAGATGGTAAATGCTTGCTCCCTAATCAATTGCGCTACAGCTTCTTCCTTTTTATTGGTGCCAGCGATGGTGCTTTCTAAATAACTTAAGCGCTCTCGTAATAATCTTGCGGTCTGAATAATAGAACCATCCTTTGTAGTTAATTCTTCTACCATCAAATAACTACCATCTAGACGAATGCCATAATGCTGTTGTATTTGTGCTGCAAACTCCTTCATTAACAATCGTTTTGTAGATTGAACAAAGGATTTAATCTTACCTATTGCGTCTTTTGATAATGCCATGCTACCAGTTTAGTTCTATTGTTTCATCCTCTTTTAATTCCCCTTTTAAATCAGTTAACGTATCGATGATGGTATCTATATCTTCCTTCTTTCTAATTTGCTTTGGTAAAGCCGATAGGTTTACTTTTCTTGTTGTTGTACCTGGAGTTGGTGGTGGTGTTGTGACCTTTGCGTATTCTATAATTTGTTCGTTTACACCTCGCATGGTTGTGCTTACGGCATAAGCGGCATTTAAAATACTTTTTATACCCTCTATCCCCTGTTTATCCGTAATAATTAAATTATCCAATCTATTGGCCAATTCTTTTTGTTGTTCTACATTTAATGCATTCCATTTTGTATTACTTTTTACCGATTCAATTTCAGAACCAATGTTTTTATTTTCTGAATTGAGTAATGTATCGCAGTAATCAGATATTAAATTTTCAATGCTAGAAATAGCATCTTTTAAATCAGGAATCTTATTTACAAAATCATCACTTTCCATCACTTCCTTAAGAGTTTCAAAATGACTTTGTGTGGCGTCTTTTAACTCTTTTGGAATGCCCGAATCTGGCAGATTGTCTACCGATGTCTTAAGGTCTATGGCTTTCCTAAATACTTTTTTGACACCTTTCTCAAAGGTTTCTTGTACACTTTTTATCCAAACTAAATTGTCATATAAATCTGAATCTACTTTACCCAATCTAAATGCAGCGTCAGAGCCTTCGCCTTTTAATACTTCTTCTATACCATCTTGAACATCAATCGCTTTTTGTACTCCCGGTAAATTCAAGTTCTCTAACTCCGTTTTAACAGCAGAATATTTTGTTTGGAATGCAGGAAAATGACGTCTTACTACTTCTGCAATTTTGTCTTGTAATGGCGCTATGCTTTCGCCTGTTAATTCTGCCAATCGTTTAACCGACAGTGACAACATTTCCATGGAAGGTCTATCTTCTTTATCATATCTAGATATTCCAATTTTATTAAAACCATTCGCATTTTTTAATGCTTCAATTGCTTTAGGACCTTTCACTTTAATGTCTTCACCTGCTATTCTTAATTTAATATCAGACGCTATAAACATCAAGGCAATTAAAAAACGAGTGGTGTCCTTACTCCAGCCATATCTAGCCGCATCAAAGACTTCCAGAAGTTTTCGCCCTTCTACATGTTCTTCTTTATCAATATATTCTTGAATGGAAACAATAGCATCGTTTTTTAAGTTAATACTTCCATCGCTTTGTACAATATCGAAATGGTTTAATGCATTTGGTAATGACCTAAGATCATAAAATTTCAATAACTTTTCAGCATCCGAAGAAGGAATCGTTAGCGGAGCCTGAGCATACTTATCGAATACTTTTTCGGCAATATTCTTTAATTTAGAATTAACAGCATCTCTTAATTTACTGCCTTGCGCTTTTACAGGTGAAGCAGCACCTCTGAAAATAAGTTCCCCTTTTTCAAATCCTTGAATAATAGCTCTTCTAATACTATTCCTTAAATTTTGCGCTAATTGCTTTTGCCCATTTAAATAATCACTAATCTCTTTATCATCCGTCATCCTTCTGCTAGAGATTTCTTCGCATTTTGCTGCTTCTATAATGTCCTCTTCCAAATCTTTAGATAATTTACCAAGCAGGTAGTATCTAGATTGATTATTGGATTCAGTACTATTTCTAGTCAATTCATTTAAAGTAGATGAATAGTCATTTTCTAGAACAAAGGCCGTTTCTAATTGTATCTCTTCATTTGTTTCTAAGAGTTTGTATACCCTCATCTCTAAATTAAGATTAATACCACTTTTTACAGTCTTAGTATTTTGTAATCTTGCAGAAGGTACTGGTGAAAATATATCCTTAATGATATCTTCATAGATTTTTCTTTTATCCGATGGCCCTGGAATATACTTGCTTTTATCATTTTCAATATTAATAATAGCATCAGTCATAAAACGTAATTCCCCGTCAATTTCTTGAAGGGTATTATTTTTCATCGATTTAATTTCATCTATTATTTTTGAAATTTCTTTATCATTTGAATCTGAATCTACTGACGGTAGCATTAGAGCTGCGACATTTTTTGGAGAGAGATACAAATCTTCCAATAACTGAAGCAATCCAATAGATTTTGCTACTTTAGATTGATCACTAGTTTCACCATAGAATTCAACAACTTTATCAACTGCAGAAACTACATGACTGTAGGCTTTTCGAACATCGGATTTTAGTACATCATAGATATGATACATGCTTGCCAGTTTACCAATCTCCATCTCGGCAAATGCTTGGTTTTCAGAATTTAAGTTTTCTGTAAGAATATCTTGAATCACTTTAATTGCAGAACGTAAACCAACTCCTCCAGTAATTTTAGCAAGTCTTCCTAATAATGCTATGATGACCTCAAAATGTTGTGGCAAGAAAGGATAGAGGTCTACAAAATGTTTTTCATCCAAAATAGCCTTCACATACATTGTACGATCACAATTTTCTAACTTGGTGTAGTGACGTAATTTCTCACCATGTTTTTTATATAGGTTTTTAAGTTCAGTATTAGCATCATTTGACTTTCCTAAAAGTCTTTGTGTACAAATTTCTTTGATATCTGATGCTTCAATTTCTGCTTTCACAGGAAATCTTGCATTCAACTTATAAAGTTTATCTGAATTTAATCTAGCACTTGGGTTATCCTCTGTTAATGTTTGTTGCGCCGTCGCTAATAACCAAGCTTTTCCTTGCCCTATATCTTTTAAGTTCTCTAATGTACCCTGTAAAGATAGTATCAAGCTGTTTTTTGCAGCTATATATTGGCCAACCTCATCAATAATAAAAATGATGTTTTCTTTACCTGTTATCTTTCTAATCGTAGACAGTAATTCCTCAACCTTTTTTTTGTCCGAGCTCATATCATCCACCTTTGTGGTCTTAAATGATCTCGCATCTGACCATATTTCAGGATACATTTCTGATGCTAAATTACTAGCAATACCTTTTGCTCTCAATTGATCGTTTAACTTGATATCATCCCAGTCTTTATCAAAATCTCCCGAAATACGAGACTTAAACTTTTCTAGATTGCCATCGTGCTCAAGCATTCTCTCAAAATTTGCTAATTGACTATCGGTAGAATACCCAGCCAATTGATGCACTTTGGCAATCAGCAATTCTAGAATAGGTGGTAATGTGCCACCTTTAATTTGCTCGGTCGCACAATCTAATAAGATAATTGCTGGGTCGTGCTTTGAAATTATAGTTTTGAATGTTTGTGCTATTGGTGCAGAATTTATACGATTAGCCAACCTTTCTTGAAAAGTTTGTCCATCAATCACTAAATCTTTTTGTAAAGCAAAACCTAAATATTTTGCAAACGAACTTTTACCTGAGCCATAAAACCCAGAAACCCAAATACCAATTTCATTTGAACTGTCATTCATGCCGCTATAAAGCGCATCTAAAATCTTCTCGAAATTATCTCTAATCCTTTCAGTTACCACATACTCGGAAACTTCATGTTTCAAATTTTCATCTGAAGCATTTCCAAAAGTTACAACCTTTTCAATACCTCTATAGATATCTTTATCCTTACTAAATAGTGACTTTATCTTACTCATTTAATGCAATTTAAAAATGTTTTGATCTATAGTTTCCATCCTCAGGATAAAAACCTAAAAATTTTAATGCTGTACCCGTAATTTCACCTGGATAAAACACCACTATAGGCACTGTAAACTCGTTATATATTTTTTGTTCAATTGGTCCGAAACGTGTAAAGGGATGAATAGCCTCCAAGTCTGTAATAAATAAAACACCGTTTTTTGGATCAACTTTTTTTTGCGCATCCAAAATAGCGTTTTCTATAACTTCTTGGTTTTTCAAATTTTCGCCCAGTGTTTGATAAACCTCAACAGTATCATCTTCAAATTCAACTGCTTCTGCACCAGCTTCGACTCGATATTCATCTTCTTTAAAAAAGTTTTTTAAAACTGTATGAAGTGACAATATTGTTACATTTAAGCCTTTGTTTTTTGCTAAATCAATCCATACATCATTCAACTTTCTTTTGACATTAATTATATCTTCTGTATCAAAAGTTAAATAACAGATGGTTTTATCACCACCATGATCATAGGTCTTGGGCTCTAATAATGATTCCAAGAGTGTTCTATATTTATTATCTACATTCATTTTTTATAAATTCGTTCATAGATTTATTTTTCCAACTAATACTTAATAATTCACCTGAAAACTGCATAATAAAAGTTCCTTGATTTGCTAATCTTTCAAATATTGAAATTACATCATTTGGCATTAGCCCAAAAAGCTTCCAATCTTCATGTTGCCAAAGATTATTATCCGATATTCCTCTGAAATGCAATTCATGTGCTAAATAATTTGCTGATAAATCGATAATATGGAAGTTTAGTATTGTTTTATTTCTTTCAATGAGTTCAAAATCGATAAGTGTGGCAATAATATGCTCAGAGACTTTACTCATTGTTGATTCTGACCAACTACTACTTATTCTACCATCAGAAAGGGCTACCTTAATAAAATCCTTAGGATCACTAGCTTTTAGGTTATGATAACCACTATTTAACTTTTTAAAATAGACTTCAATAATAAAATCAACCAAAAGTCTATTTGCCCTACATGTATACAAGAAAAATATTTGAGTGAGAACGGACATACTCACGTATTCCTCCCTCATTTCTTTTAGAGCTTCAGGGATATTTATTTCGTATCCTAAAAATCGATCTTTAAAAATATTCCTAACAATATCTATAACTCTATTCTCTGTGCTTTTTGACAATAAATCATCCCTAACCACGCGTTGCTGGAAATCTAAGTAAGGTTCTGAGCTATCATATGTATCAATGAGAATGAGCATCTCTTGAATCAAGCCAGTACCTTTTAGAAGGTTAGAGTTATATTCTTTTTTTAACACCATAAACACTAATTCAAATATGGATATGTTTCAAAATTATTATCACATGCTTGTAAATATTCTGCAGCAAAAGCCTGAATTAAATTATCATCTATATCATTGATACTTCCAATATTCTTTGGTCCTTGTGCAACATCTACTGATAAACTTTTCGCAAATTCATCCAATAAACCTCTTGCTTTATCTATAGCTAAATACTCATCAAAGTCACCTTTAAGTAATTGATTATGAATTTGTTCTTCGTAATTTATGCTCAACCTAAAAAGATGAAAGTGATTTGGACCTACCTTTTTATCAATAATACTTTTTATAGCATCAAATGCAGCGGCATATTGCATGTTTTTTGATCTTGGAAAAGTGAAATTTAAAAATGCTTTAGAACTTTCGTTAAAAAATTTAGTGTTCCACCAGCCATTTTCTTCGCCTAATACGGCTACTGCAATTCGAGCTAATACCAACTTATTTACTACTTCTTTTGTCATATTTTATATCTTGACTTTTAACATTCAATATTATAAATCTACACTCTTTTTTTCTAGAAATAAAATTCCGTGAATTTCCTCTATTTCTCTACTTCCATGATATTCTTCTATATCTGCTTTATCTAAACTATAATTGAATACTTTATATTTGCCTTTATACAACCATTGATTTGTACCTAACTTTAAATAAACTGGCACTGGTGTTTTAGTGTTAGCTAATAATTCAGCATTTTTTACGATAAAAGGTCCCTTACTCACAGTTATAATGGATGGCGCCTTTGGATTCTTTTTCTTTGTAATTGCTAAACCCATCACCTTACCCTCTTTTGTTCTAACATAGGAGTCTCCACCTGCAGTTCTTGCTGCAACTTCTTTAGTGGTTAGTATATTTGTAGATTGCATATTATTATTCAATTAAACTGTTAGTTCCTGTTTCTTTGACTATCAAATTTTTCTTTCATGGTAGGATTGCCATGTGTCAACTTTTTAATCGTTAAATCTTCGGCTTTATTGTTTGCCAAACGTAAATTATTTACCGAAGATAATAAAGCCTCTTTGGTTTTTTGAAGGTGTGTCATTGTTTTATCTATTTCCTTTATTGCATCTCCAAATTGGCGACTTGCTATGTCATAATTACGTGCAAACCCAGTTTTGAAATCATCGATTTTATCTTCAAAATTAATGATGTCAATATTTTGGTTTCGCATCATTGCCAATTCTGATTTATACTCTAATGATTTCAATCCAGCATTTCGTAACAAGGTAATGATTTGAATAAAAAACTGCGGTCTAATGACATACATTTTTTCGTATTTGTAAGAAACATCCACAATACCCGTATTATAAAACTCGCTATCTGCTTCTAATAAAGAGACTAACACTGCATATTCACAACCTTTATCTCTTCGGTCTTTGTCTAGTTTGGCAAAGAAATCTTCATTCTTCTTTTTGGTGGCAGTAGTGTCATTTTCGTTCTTCATTTCAAACATAATAGACATGATTTCATTGCCATTTATGTCTGTCTCTTTAAAAATATAATCGCCTTTTGTTCCATTAGACGCATCGTTGTCTTTCTCAAAATACGCTGTAGGAAAAGCCGTAGGTCTAAGCTTATTAAACTCAATCTCACAATGTTGCTCTAGAGACTCTCCCACCATTTTGGTAGATAATTTTTGCTTAAAATCTTTTAGACGAACTATTTCTTCATCTTTTAATTGCAAATCTTTTGAAACGAAGTCGAACTCTCTTCTAAAATCTTCTCTTAAAGATTTTTCGAGGTTCTCTTTTTCAGCTTCTTTAAGTTTTACATCGTTGACAAGCTGGTTCTTTTGCTTTTCAAGCTCGCTTACTGCATTTTGAAGCTCAAATTTCTTTTCACTTTCAGCTTTATCAATTTTAGATACTAGTTCTTGAATTTTTCTATCCTTTTTAGATACTTCCTCAATTAAATCAGATTTACTTTTTACCTTTAAAATATCTATTTCACGTTGTTTATCAGCTAATTCTATTTGAAATTTATTTTTCAATTCTAATTCAGCTGTTTTTAAGGCCAGCTCTTTAGTCTTTTTTTCAGACTGTATTCTAGAATTTAATTCGTCATCAAATTGCTGGTCACGAACCTGTTTTACAATGTCTGTATATACAGAATCGTCTACTTTAAAAACTTCTTTACAATTCGGACATTTTACAGTATTGTCTTTCATAACTTAATTTTTGTAATTATTACTCTACAAATTTAGGATTGAAGTGTGCAGTGTTATTGCATAGTTATTTCTAATAATATTTTTTCATTGAATCTACATGTTCTTTCATCTCTTTTTTTAAACTTTTAGGTGCTATTATTTCTACATCTTGACCGTATGATAAAAGTTGTTGGACTAGTTCTTTATTAATAATTGTTTCGAACCAAACTTGATCTTGTTTGTCTTCCTCAAAAAATTCTTCAAAATCAGCTTGAAATGGTTTTGTTTTAAAATAATATTCTCTACCATTGTAAAAACGTAAAACTACTTTTACTATTTCAGCATCTTTAGGCCTCACCACACCTACCATGGTTCTAAAAAAGGTTTCCCAATCTACTTCTGTCTCTATATACGTAGCATCTTCAATTACCACAAACTTTATTAGTCTTTCATCTAAAGGGATGCTCCATTCTTTAATCGCAATGTTATTATTTAAGCCAAAAACAAACCACCTATTATTATATTGCTTTAAAATATGTGGATGGAATTCGAAAGTAGTAACAACATTATCCTGAAAACCCTTAAAGGTTATTTGTAGTGCTTGTTTTTTCTTAATAGCAAGATATAATGGTTTTAAATATTTAATTCCTTTATACTCCTCATTGCTGTCGTAAAATAAGGTTTTAGAAGTGTCATTTTCTTCTTCACCATCTTGAAACTTTATTAATGCTTCTGAAAGTTTGTTGTATTTTGGATGGTTTTCAAACCTTTCTAAAAGCTGCTGAGATGCCTCAATTAATTCTTGCTCGTAAGGCAATAGCGGTTTTTGTGCTATTGAAAAATTAGAATCTGTATATCTAAGAATCCGAATATTTTCTGGAAGTGGAGCAGCAAATCCATTGTCTTTATCTCTGAAGACTTTTATATCGTCTCTTAATGTTCTGGTAGAAATGCCCTCTCCAGGATAGATTTCTGCAATCTTCTCATTTAAAAAACTTAGTAGTTCGTTAAATGTAAAAGATTTATAACGGAAACAATAGTCTAGGAAATTATATCTTATATGTGCATGTTTACTATTTGCCATTATTCTTTTTCTTTTTCAATAGACACAATAATACCTTGGTGTTTAGCAATAAACCAATGATATAGGTAATTAAATTAGTGTTTTTTTTCGCAATTTTAACTAGCAATAGATAAAAACTAAAGATATGTAATCTTTATAAATAATACTAATTCAATTTTCTTCAAACAAGTACAACCCAATATAACCAAACAAAAGGCACTGATTATGGGTTAATATTAATGTATGCTGTAACTTTCTATTGACTGCAATTAATTTGTTATAAATTTAAGTGAAATTAATAGAGTAAGTCTGTGGTAAACCGCAGTTATAATAGTAGACTTCTGCAAATACGTTTATTATTTCTCAAGAAAAAAGGATAATTAAATACTAATCAGCAAATTGAACTTACATCGTTTCCCTAATAAAACCAGTAGGCCACTTGACGATAATATGCAAGGTTTTCAAGGTAACTAATGCTTAAAATTGATTGATTTTAAGGGTGCTAAAATTCACAAAGGAACAAACGCTTATTTTCAATGAAAAAAGGGGGAAAAAGGTATTAAAAACTTAAATATTATCTCCTAGAATAATTTTGAAAAATAAAATTCTTTTTTTGACAATTATTTTCATTGTTTTCAATAGTGCTTTCAATGATATTAATCCTTAAATTTTATTAAAAATCATCAAAAATGATAAGAACATACAACCAAAGGAAAACCTCAGTAAAATCAATAGGCCACTTGACGATACTATGCAAGGTTTTCAATACAACTAATGCTAAAAGTTCATTGATTTTAATAATGCTAAATTTCACAAAGGAAAAAACACTTTTTTTCAATGAAAAAAGGAGTGAAAAAGGTATTAAAAACATAAATATTATCTCCTAGAATAATTATGAAAAATTCAATTCTTTTTTTGACAATGATTTTCATTGTTTTCAATGGAGCTTTTAATGGGTTTGATCCTTAAATTTTATTAAAAATAAGAAGAACATACCACCAAAGGAAAACCCCAGTAAAATCAATGGCGGAGTGGTTTTCAAATGAACTAAAAAACAATGAAAAATCAATGCGTAATTACTCTGGAATGCATCCGTTACAATAAGTTGTTTTTTTAGCTATTTTAAAAACCGAGATATCTAATGGTTTTTTTAGAGCAAAAAATCAAAACGCTCCCTAAATGCTGTCGACATCCCTTTATTTAAAAAAATAAAAATTGTTTTATAAAATAACAAACAGTGCTCTTTTTCGTATATTTATAAGCCCACTTACTTGTGCTAAAATTATTTTAAAAAAACCAGTTGCTTTATTTTAAAAATAAAAATTATTTTGGGTTACAAGAAAAAAAGAGTCCCCGGTTTAGTCCCCGAGCGGTTTTTGAGATTGCTAAAAAATAGTGAAATTTTACCCTGTAAGTAATTGAAAAACAATAAGTTACATTGATATAAAACCAAAAAAGCATCTCATAAATGAGATGCTTTTGCGGTCTGGACGGTATCGTGTAATACAGAAACTAAAGAAAAAACAAGTAATAACGACGATCCTAAGTCTGGCTTTATGTTTGGTAATGATTCTAAATCAGATGCTATGTTACAATTTACCAAAGCATATGAAGACAATAACATTGCAACTGTAAAATCAATATTTACTGAAGACGCTGTTTTTAATGTAAATGACACAAAATTGACTTTCGAAGAAGTTAAAGCAGGCTTTTCTGCTGGACATGACTTATTTATAAAATCTGTATAGGATTTATTTTTTATTCTTCACCAAAAATAATAAGCGCTAAAATAATCGCATATATAGGCTCTAAATTGAGCGTTAAGATGACCGGCAGAACCTGCTCATAAACACAGAAATTATTTACATAGAAAAATAGATAGAATTTGCGAAATAAAAGATTAATTTTATTACTTTATCTTGTTAAGATAAAGTTTATAAAACTTCTATAAATTCGGGTAAAGTGAAGCTAGCGCATGGGTCTTTCTGTGAATCTGAACATCCATTATCATCTACTGTTTCTCCACTTGGAGTATCTGAACATGTATCTAATTCATCATTCACTCCGTCTCCATCTGAATCCATTAACTCAAAGTTTCCAATTATGTTTTTATTACTATCCATAGTAATAGTTAGTGTAGATTCTGAACTATTTGAACTACCACTCCATTTATCGAACTCGTAATAAGTGTTAGTATTAACTTCTAAAGTAACCATAGTTCCTTCTTCGAACTCACTACTTGAAGGAGTTATTGTTCCTCCTTCAGTTGGATTGGAAGTAATAGTTAGTGTGAAAACCTCTGGAGGTTGTTCTTTTGAACAACTAATAAATAAAAGTATAATTAGAGAGAATAAAATCTTTTTCATATATTAATTTTGGAGTTCAATAGTGATTGTTTTTTTGAAACTATCGTTGATTTTTAAAACATAGGTGCCCATTTCAAGGTTTTCAAATTGAGCTTCCCCTGCTGATGTATTAGCACTAAGTATTTGGTTATCCTTCTCAAGAGTTAAAGACACATTATCCTGTTCAAACATCACCATAATGGCTCCTATAGAGGTGTCACAAGGCAATACGTTTTTCTTAAAATACGTTGGTGTAGGTTTTGAAATACCAAAATCTGAACTAATACTCCCGTAATGCTTGTTAATTTCAAATGGCAATGTTTGATCAGCAACTGTGATCGCATCGCTGTTAGAATCATAAATTTTAAAATTTACAATTTCAGAGGTTGAATTCGAAAACACTGTTAAATATGCAAAATAATTGTCTGTAGATTCTGCATAAATCAAGTTTGCAACCCCCCGACATTCATCGCCTACAAAAGCGCCTATCATGTCGTTTGTGTTCGATAAGGTGGTTGCATTTACATTTAAATATGCAACCATTGTCATTGTATATTCAAATTCATTTTCATTCACTTGCCAAGACGGTGCTTGCGCACTTAATCTTAATGAAATAAGACACGTTATTATAATTACGATAAGTGTTTTTTTATTTTTCATCTAAAATTAGTTTATTGTAATGAATCTCATTGTCTATCGTTGTAGTTAATAAATAGGTACCGATTGCGAAATTAACAGGAATCTTTATAAGGTTGCGACCTTTTTTAATTTCAACTGGCATGTCAAGCAACAACTGGTTTAGCATATTGTAAATACGCACTTGCGTTATTTGCTCATTTTGAGCAGAAAAATCTAAATACACAAATCCGTCCTTACTAGGGTTAGGATAAAATAGAAATTGAGCGTTAGACAAATCAATATCATCCTGGTCAATTATGTAGGGATCTCTGGTTGTTCCTAAAATTGAGTCCGCACCAAAATTAATTGTTTTTGAAGTACGCTTGGTTGTATCTCCATCACCGATATGAAATACCAACAGTTGATTTTGACTTGTATCGCCAACTATGGTCATAAAAGATAACTCTTTATCATTTACCATCTGGGTTACGGAGTGTCCATGTAATTCTCCTGCGGTATTGTATGCATATACATTTGTATAACCGTATGGTAATTGAATAACAGCATTCATATTTTGTGAGAATCCATTAAACGCGCTTTGAGTGTCTGAGCTACTTTTAGCAGAAGTACTTACTACAGCTTTTTTTCTTTTACCTCTAGACAAATAATTAGGATATTTAAATTCTTCCATTTCCGAAGAAGATTTTAACATGTACCCTTTTCCTTTTTCTAAATAAGACAAACTTCCGGCCCATCCATAAATTCGATCATAGATAGCAAATTCATTTTGAGATTTGATCACATCATCTTCTTGGGCATTAAAATTAGACAACGCTTCGCCTACTCTTATATTCTCTCCAATGACGTAAGGAAGCCAGTTCCAGTTTTCGCGGATTGGGAATGTCCAAGTAGATAAATCTACGGAAGTTCCAGACACATCTAAGTTTTGTGCATTTGCTAATCGTACTTTATACATTTTGCTTGTACTAAAGCCTCCATTTGAGCTTATACTTCCTGACCAACTGCTATTGTTCGCATCTTGAGGATCGTTAAAATACGTCTCTAAAAGAGAGGGAGAGTGGCTTAAAATTAGATCATTTGTTTCAAGAGTTAAATTTGCAGTAGTAGTATTTACATTTGAAAAATTAGCGTTTTCTACAGGAAATGATATCCAGGTATAGCCTTGATTTAAGGGAATACTTTGGCTTATTCCTCCTGTATTCTTGAAGATGACAGGGGTAGCATTAGAACCTAAAACTTGATTTAAAACAAACTCTGTTGTTACATTTTCGTTCAATGTTGCTTCTAAGATTTTATCTTCTGAAGAATCCCAAATATTAAAATTTAAAATCTCACCAGACGCTGTGTTTGAATAGACAGTGAGGTAGACCAAATACCCATAGTTCGCGTCATAAATAACTTGAGCCACACCTCTTAATTCGTCATTATAAAATACACCTACTTTATCTTTTAAGTCTTCTGCCAATACATCATCAATATTAATCTGACCTATAATATTCATACTGTATTGAAAATCATTTGGATCTAGAGTCCAATCAATATCAGAGAAAATATTTAATTTTAATTGAATTTTTTGATCATACCCAAAATCGGTACTTAAAAACAAATCTTGTTCATAATCCCCTGCAGCCAAATCACTATCAACTGTTGCTGATATTTCAATACTACTATTTGGGGCTAGCACTCCGCTAGATTCACTTAGCGTTAACCAATTAGGAACATTTAACAAGCTAAAATCTTGAGAGGTCCCTCCAGAATTCACAACAAGAATTGTGTATGTTTTTTCATCTCCAAAAATCATTTCAGCTTCTGAAACTGTTTTGGCTCCGTCTATATACCAATCGACTTGATTTTTATTATAATAGGCAGTCCAAGTGATGGGTGATGCTTGCTGATTCCCTGACGCATCAAACATTCTGTCAACCGTAATATCTAACACTTGACCTTCTATTACAGCCAGGCTAGAGACTACCGGCTCCATAATTATTTGATCGCCATTGATCACATGACTCACTTGAAAATTAATGGTACTTCTTGCAGGTTTAACTGCTGGTCCCATATCATCATAATTTGCTTCACCCGTATTTAGTGAATTTTTTATCCTCATATTTGATATACTCTCGGCAGTAGAGTTCCCTATTGTACGGGTATATATTGGCCCTTCCAAAGAGTTTGGGGTTATAGGGGCATTCATTCTTGCATAAAGCATTAAACCTGGGCTATCTAAATCAACTTCAAAGAAACGATCTCTTTCAATTTGTTCAAAAGATCGAACTGTATTCCATAGTCTTAATTCATCAATTGATCCACTAAATACACGATCTACTCTTTCTCCTCCTTGATGTGTTTGACCTCTCGCACCGAGCCAAATTTTACTACCAGAAAAGGCTGAAATATCTGATACAGGATGGGTACTTATCAAGTCTGCATCTACATACGTTTTTAAATTACCTAATCTATTGATTAGAATCGAAACATGATGCCATTGACCATCCGTTATACTTGTTGTGGTAAGATTATAAGAGTTGTTATTGCTTTCAAAGGATAAAATTCCATTGCTATTTAAGTTTACAGCCCATTTTTTTCTTATTCCATTTACTGCCTCATCGGTGTTGTCTCCTCTACCATTAGAAAAAATAGTCGCGTCTTGAGTTTGATCTGTTTTTACCCAAAAAGAAAGTGTTGCGTCCATTTCTTTTGTGAGTTGAACCGATCCTACCGCATCTAAAGTTAGGTATTGATTACCTGAAAATTCATAAGCTTCTCCTTTGGGTTTGATAGTCCATGTGGTGTTTACTTGCGCATGTTTGAAACGTGCTTTATCATATGCTATATCTCCATGACCCTCGTTCATTGGCCAATAACCTACCAAACCAAGTTCATTTCCTAGATACTTAGTTCGCATATTTGCATATGCGTTAGACGAACTTAAGGCTTTGGACCAAAGTCTTACATCGTGAAGATTTCCTCTAAATGTATCCCCTCCAAATACCATATCTGCATCAAAATTATATTGCACATTTGGAGGTGCTGCCTCTTCATATGTTGTGGATGTAGCATCTCTGTAAATATTCATACTTCCATCGGCACTGTCATATGTAAATGTATAATGATGAAATTGGTCATCGTGTGTGAAGTCCTTAGAGACTGTATATTCTCCAAATTGGAAACGGATTCCATTACTTACCAAATCAATATTAATTCCTCCTTCTTGCGCTACAATAGTGCCAGGATTAGGAGTATTTCCAGTATTCATCCAAAATTCAAAGCTAAAACTGCCTGTTTGTATATAAGGATTTTCTATGGTTACAGTATTTGAGGGACCGTTGAAAGAAAGAGAGACATTATTATCAATCTCTAATTGGTTGGTTTCTCCTGTAATTTCGATTATACTGTATCCTGAGGTATAATAAATAGCTTCGTTGAAACGCATAGATAGATCTTCACCAATACCTAAAATACCATCTATTGGAGTTGGGGTTCCAAAAGCTATGGGACGCGATAAATCTATTTTGCCTGAAATCACTTCAGAAGTTGTGGACGTGCCGTTTTCACAATAACTAATAGCACGGATTTCGTACGACCCGTTTTGAATGTTTTGACCTTCAATATCCCAAGCATAGTTAATTATACCCTCCTCACCTATCAAATCAATTTGGGTTTCTCCCATAACACCTGCAGCATCTAAAAGAGTCTGAGTTGCATAATAGGTTTGTAAACGCGTCCATGTTGAGGAACTTGATTGTCTAAATTCCAAGTCTATTTTCTCTAAACCAGAAAAATCAGTATTGTATTCACTTAATTGTATTGCTAACGGATTATTACCTTGTGAAGTATTATACACCCAATTGTCTAAGGGAGCAGACACCACCACATTAGAACAAGCAGGCACAAAATAAGCAGAAAGGATTACAGAATCACTTATGTTACTGTCACAATTACTTTCAAAAATAATTTCAATATCCTCATAAGTATCATTATCTGAATCCAGAGAAGATTTCTCAATAGTTACAACAAACTCAGTTATTACTCCATTTCTAAGTGCTGGAAATAGGATTCCTTCAGATACATTAATAATTGCACCATTCGGATTTGTTTCTTGGTTGACTCTTAAAACATAATCGGACTGAACATCTGATGTACTTAAGTTTTCTAATCTTACTCTAAATTCAGCTGCAGCATATGAGGGAACATTATTCTCTATATTTTTATCCGTAGTAATTTGCGGTTGTTCAATTTGTTGTGTAGCAATACTTAAATCTTCTTGCTGATTTTCCCCTAAAGGTAAAACATTTGGATCATCATATGAAAAACTATAAAATAGCGATTTTTCAGCAGCTTCGTAAGGGCAGGATGTACTTCCCCCTTTGGTGATGAAAACAGGTCCGTTCCCATCAAAAGAGTTTACAACATCAACACTAAAATAATTTCCAGGATCACTATCAGCAAGTGTGTAAGAAATAGATTGAGTAGTTGTTTGTTCAGATGTTGAAGATGAATTTCTATCTATACCGTCATAACCACCTGTCGTAATTACAATTCCTATTCCTTGTAAATCGGCTCCTAATTCATTAGATAAAGCATCTACCTGCTCTAAATTAAATGATGTTGAGCTCGAGTTAACGATGGCAGTTTCAATACTTCTCGAAACTTCGCCAACCCCACTATCTAAAGAAAAATTGTCGTCAAAGCGGGCGTTTATTAATTCTCTTTTTGAACGCGCTAATGATAAATTATTCGTTAGTGTTAATTCTTCTTCTTTATAGGTGGTGCTATTATCAAGAATATTATCAAGAAACGTCTCACGTAAATCTTCGAGCGCTGCCACTAAACGATTAATCTCAATGTCTACGTTTGTTAGTAGCTCTTCTAAGTAGCTTGCACGAGATTTTAAAGCCCTGTACTTTACCTCTTCGTTTTCTTTAATAACCGTTCTCCACAATTTAATTTGCTGTTCGTATTGTGGTACAGTGTAAATTTTCTCTTCTGGATTTGGAGAAGTTACACCATTATTTATATCAGCAATAATTGATTCGTAATTTGGAATGAGTGTATTGAGAATATGAAACTGAGTATAGAAGAAAGCGGTAGTTTCACTTTCATCTTTAATTACAGAAACCGCCTTTTGTTTGCCTATAAAAAATTCAACATCCGATTCACCACTAGTTGAGGTTGTAAGTCTCATATTGTTTTCTGTTTGAGGCACACCGTCAGTAAAGACGTTTGAGGTAGCTGAGGCTCTCATATCTACATTCCAATATAAGCCCATGTTAATATTAAAGGAATTACCTATGTATACATCGGCATCTGCTCCTACCATATTTGGTTCGCTACTTGTAGAAATGCTTTGAGTAAAAGTATATGTTTCGGTTAGACTGGTTCCATCTGAACTAGAAGTTGTTTTTGAAAGCGACGAATCAAGAACGTCTACGACAGAACCACTAATTACGGGTCCTGCTAAACCACCACCAGCACCAAAGGACGCGCCTAACGAGTTCGCAGTACCTAAATATGTATTATCAGAATTTGTTAAATTCGCTTCTGAAGTAAATGAAAAAGTTTCCCCCTTATGAATGGTTGCATAGCTATTAGATCCTGGAGGATCTCTTAATATTATAGCTGGTGTTTCGGGTGCCCATGTAATAAATTCTTGATTATCATTGGATATACCTCCTAAAATAATTCCTTTTCCTATATAACCATTCGCATTAGTATCAATATTATTTACACGATATTCAATATTTATCGTTTGTGTGCTTCCATTTATTACTGGTTCTCCGGCTCTAAATGTATAATTTATAATACTTGGATCTCTTTCACTTACAAGTATAGAACCAGAATCATCCAAAGCTAAGTTGTTCGTTATTGCAAGTTCCCCATCTGTTATTGGGACTTCAAAGTAGAGTATGGCATCGATATCATCATCTATATTTGCATCTTTATTAATATATTCCTGATAACGTTTCATTTGAATAGAATACGTTTGAAATTGTCTATATATTAAAACCGATTCATCCTCTTGCGAGTCAATCGTTAACTTTACATCATCTAAACTGATTGTTGTTCCATCTGCTTTTTCCAATTCAGTTTCAGCCGTTTGTTCTAAGACACGTAAAATAGGATCTGACTCGTAGTTGAAATCTCTGTTGTATGTATAAGGCCTTCCTGTTATAGTTTGTCCATCAGCATATTCATAAGAAGGAATTATTGGAGTTTTTATTATTCTAAAATCTCTCATTTCAGTTTTACCACTTGCAATTATTTCTAAATTAGGATTAGACATAATTTTCACATCATCTGTAGAAAGATAATACTGCAATGGTAACAAAATTTTACGGTATTCGCCTGTGAAAATATTTGTGGTATCAATTGCTCTTGTTTCAAGCTCAGGCCCAGTGGAGCCTGTTGGCGTATAGCCAAAAGAAATAGTTGCTTTTCCTATATTATTAACAGAAGTAACTACCTCGGGTGGCAGTTGAAATCCGTTTGAATCTGTAAGAATTCTTTCTACCGACTCTATATCACCGAATCCTATTGTTTTTGCACTTTCAACAGCTCCACCAACAACTCTACCCACAACGGTTACTTTTGTTTGATCGATAAAAGTAACGAACTCTTCACTATCTTGAAAAAATTCTTCTAAGTTGTCGTCATCTGTTGTGTCGTCTGCAGGAAATCTTCCTGAATACGCAAATTCATGTCCATTTTTTCTAATACTTATAAAATGATTTCCTATTGGGACCTTAATTATAAATTCTCCTTCACTATTGGAAACGATAGGCTCATTGTTAGCGTCTAATACAATCTGATTGTCTATGTAAATATTAACTCCTTCAGAGGGGATATTTACATATTCTTCTAAATAATTATCATTATCGTCGTCCGGTGTTCCATTATCATTAAACCAATACCGCCCTTTTTGATAAGCTCGGTCACCCCCTACTTTATAAAAATTATAGCCTTCTTGAATAACACCAGTTATAGGAATGTATTCATTACCCTGATTCTCTTCCTCATTCTCTTGATTAACCTCCACAAAAGATTTAAATACCCCTCTCGAATCATAACGCACCTTCCCTTTAAATATAAAGGAAGATTTGTCTATGAAGTTTACGTTATTCGTTACTGAAGTTGTTTCTCCAATAAAAATTAATTGTTGGCCAGGGTCAAACTCATGAACTCCTAACATTGGTGTAATGGCATACGTTTCTCCAACACCACTGTATGGGATTGCACTGATGATATAATTTCCATTGTCATCTGTAATTCCCAAAACACCCAATTGAGTTGAGCTAGGAGTATTCTCCCCAGAAACCCAAACTGGCGCTGTTGGTTCTGTTTCTTCAGCAGTATAAACGGCAGCATTGTTGTTATTGTAGTTAAAACCCGCGTGTGACATATCGTATGCCACGTTTCCTGCGGCTTCATCCATTCTTAAATAAGAAATTAAATTGATGTCATTACCATCAATGATACGCTTGTAATCCTTATATACATCAGTTTCAGGTAGTGCGCTATTCCAAACTCTAATTTCATCTATGTATATGGGTGCAGAATCCTTAAATCCAAATTGTATTTCCCTCCAACTATCAAAATCAATTGTAGTGTTGGGTACGTCTACTGAAAAAATTAGGTCAGGATACGGGTCAGTAGAACCAGAATCATATCCTGCCTCACCAACTGTTAAGGCTGCATTAACCTTATCTACATAGGTTTGGTCTATTTTTCGCCCATTTATATACAAAATTGGAGTATCACCGTCCACCATAGTTACGGTAAAATGGGTAAAATGATAATGAAAAGATAATACATCTATTAGTACATCGTCACCTCTTGAATTGAGACTGCCTGAGGGATAAAAGTTGTGGAGTCTAAATACACTTCCAGCAATATCAACCTCTAGATAATTGTCACTAAAAATAAAATCATTACCTTCTAATCTAACATTGACCTTTGCTTCGATATCTCCCGTCAAATTTTTTAATGAAAAAACAGTTACTTCATCGTTAAGATCTGTAACATAATTTAGTGGCTTTGGCATAACCCATGCCTGCAATGTGATATGATTTTCAATACCTTCTTTTAATCGGTTTATTTTTAAACTGCTATTATCTTGAATATGAATCCCTGAGGAACTATATGGAGTTCCTGTATCAGACGATGCAGAGATAACTGCATCCTTTACGGGGTTTCCACCCTCATAAGTAACCCTACCTGTTACAATACCAGAAGGACTTCTGAATCCTATACCATCTATAAAGGTTTGGTACTTTTCTGGAGTCTCGGAAACACCTAAGGCCTCCACCTTATATTCATAGAGTGCAGCACCCTCTATATATTTGTCCTCATATTCTGTTGTAAAAGAACTTAAACTAGCAATTCTTGTGTAGTTTGATTCGCCTAATTCTCTTCTATAGATATAAAATCCTAAAATTAAATCTTGATTGGCTCTAATAGCCCAGTTAATCTTAACTTTATCTGTAAAATAACCTTTTGAAACTGTAAATGATTCTTCAGAAAAGGTATCATAAAAATACAGAATGTCCCATGGAAAACGAATGTCTAGTGGAATTGTGGTAAGTTCAGAACTTTCTGTGATTCCTCCTAAATAAGGAAGACCAACTTGTATAGAATATTGATTGCTATTAACGGTGCCATTAACTACTTGAGAAACCGTCACTACCTTTGCACCTTCAGTGTTTCCCTGTGAATAAACTGAAGAGCAGAACCCTAAAAGAATAGCAAAAATTGCTGCTCTTTTTTTAATGAATACATTTAATTTCATAGCAGAGAATTACAGTTTAATAATATAATTAACTCCATAGTTTACCGGGCGTGATTCAATACCTCCAGATGATGCTACAGCACCTGAAATAGTATGTTCATGTCTTCCTGCATCTGGCATTACTTGACTATTCATAAGATCAAGTGCTCCAGCAACATAGCCAGTATTAGCATAGGTGGTTGCACCAGGTTTTGTTAGGTCATCATTACTTGCCCTGGTTATTCTTGAATACAAAGTTCCATTTGAAGTTATATGATGATTATGCTTACCGCCACGTGTTCTTGCTTCCCTTCCAATTCCTTCAGTATCTGTTGCCAACAAACTACCTTTATTATGAATATGTGATTTATTAGAATCTTCTTGCGTGCTCATTAGTAATGGTCCTTCCTTAACAGCGGTTGTAGTACTTAAAGGACTTCTACCTGCACCTCTTAAAAACATTCCTTGTAAATCGGGTGTGTTGTTACTTTCTAATAAATTTCTTAAAGCTACTGTGTGAGGTACCGCTTCTATAGTGCCGCCATCACATAACAGCCAGCCTGAAGGAGCAGTTGTTCCTATAAATGGCATAATAGAGCCCGTAGGAACACCATTACTAGCAGCATATGCATAAGGCACTCGATTAAATTTTGCTTCAGAAATGACAGTACTTCCTTCTGATATTCTTAACCACAGTTCTTGATTACCAAATTCAGTTACAGTTCCTGCATCATCTTCTATATCAATAACATGAGAAAACACTCCAAAAAAATCTGTTGTAACTTCAGATGACATGTTATAAATGCTTACTTCAGTAGCTTGGTGTATATAATAAACTTTAAATTGCAATGTTAACAGGGTACTTACTCTTGCAGTATTATTAGCATCTCTAGCAATACCTTGGACGGCAATTCCTTGTGAAAAACTGAGCAGTGTAAAAAATAAGGCAGTAAGAGTTAAAATAACTTTTTTCATGATATTATAATTTTTATTATTTAAATTTAATAGTGGGTTCAATAATTAGCGTCAAAACTATTTAATTAAAAACTCTTGTGCATTGATCGAGGTTAAGAAATGAAAATTAGTTGTTAATTAAATTTATTTTTTTAATTCTTTATAATTTTCTGTGTAGCTATTTTTACACCATCCGACAGTTGCAGTATGTAAATACCATTCTCTAAATGACTAACATCTATACTATTTGTAATAGATGTATTGAGTACTTCTTTTCCTAGAACATTATAAATAACTACTTTTAATTGATTAGAATAACAACTTAAAATATTCAAGGCAGGATACCTGTTGCATTTAGTTCTTTTAACGAATTAGAATGACACCAAAAAACAGTCAAGGCAGAATTACTAGTAACATTTAGTTCTGTTAATTGATTGGGGCCACACTTTAAAGAAGTCAAGGCAGTAAAACCTTTAATACCTGTTAAATTTGAAATATTTTTATTTGAAACATCTAAAGTAGTCACACCACTAATATTTGCAGTTAATACTTGACCATCAACTTCACCCGAGTCTAATGCTAATTCTATTAAGGCTCGTTCAAAATTAGGGTCTGGAATGTCTGTATTTTGGCTAAAACCAACTAATGCAAAGCCTAAAAATAAGATTAGAAGTAATTTTTTCATAATTGAGTGAATTGCTAATTAAATGGGGGCAAAACTATTTAATTCATTACCCCCCTGTGCATTGATCTGGATTAAGAATAATAATTTATTCTTGGAAATCTATTTTTTATATAGAAACACAATTTAAATTTCATACTCACTTTAGTCTAAACAACTTTAATGCGCTATTACTAACTCAAAGGTACAAATGCCATTTTTTTAAAATATAAACCGGCCGCTTAGCGATATTGATTAAATTATTAAATAACTAAAAGGCCCGAACTGCACGCACATTTCTTGTGGTGCTCTTATTGGTTAACAACCGATTACCATTATCAAATAAATCAACTGTGTACGCTCCATAGGTTAAGTATTCTGAAGAACTCCAGTATGGACCATATAAATATGTTATTCCATCCTCTGTCCATGTTTCAGATATTTGAAAGGAACTACCCCCGTTTTCTAAAGCACTGATGGTTATCGTTGCTTTATTTTGATACATTAGGTTCAATTCACCTGATGAGGGTAAGAACCAATCAGAATATGTAACACCATTTACTGTAACTGAATAGGCATCACATAATTGAGCAGCTATACCATTTATGGGACAATGATTAATGATTGCTGTTGTATTAGTAGCTCCTGTTCCTACATCTGTACTCGTTCCTGCATTTCCATACCCCACACAACCCCATTGAGTAGGTGAAACATCTGCCACTGCTGCAATTAAGCCTCCACCAGCTCCATCCAAGTAAAAAATAATACCTCCTTGGTAATAATCGCCTATTTGTGGCGGTGGTGGTGGTGTACCACCACCCCAAGTAGGGACTCCCCCAATCATTTGCAATGTTGCTCCTTCATTAACTGTTGCAGCAATGGTTATCCAGGCGCTACCATTCCAATAGTTCATTTGACCTGCTTCTGTAGCAGTTGGCATTCCTACTTTTGCCGTATTGGCTAAAATAGCATCTGACTGTTCTATGGTAATACCTGTCTTAGCAGTGTTGGTTACCACATCTGTATTGGCTGAAACTGCTACTTCTGTATAACCCACTTTTAAGGTATTGGCTGCAACATCTGTATTGGCTGAAACTGCCGCTTCTGTATAACCCACTTTTAAGGTATTGGCTGCAACATCTGTATTGGCTGAAACTAATTCGTCTGTATAGCCCAATTTTGCCGTATTGACTACAATAGCATCTGACTGTTCTGCAGTAATACCTGTCTTTGCAGTATTCGCTACCACATCTGTATTCGCTGAAACTAATTCGTCTGTATAGCCCACTTTTG
>Ga0209534_10000711_pt1 | contig 37193 bp, 39 predicted proteins | sample COG_07_FD_184751 | JGI IMG/M metagenome (GOLD analysis project Ga0209534, IMG submission 184751) | Pelagic Microbial community sample from North Sea - COGITO 998_met_07 (SPAdes) (version 2) | ecosystem: Environmental > Aquatic > Marine > Neritic zone/Coastal water | place: Helgoland, sampling...
TTATCTAGTCATCAACGGATCGATCCCGTTTTATGGCACGGAGAGGTGGCAGAGTGGTCGAATGCGGCGGTCTTGAAAACCGTTGAACTGCGAGGTTCCCAGGGTTCGAATCCCTGTCTCTCCGCCACTTACTTATATTAAGTAATTGATATTGTTGTATTAAAAATAATATAATTTTTATTACCCACAACACTACCCACAATGAAAAACTTTGACCTACGCTTATAGTGCCTGTGGATTATAGCTTTTCTGATACATGATTTACTATTTTTTATGAATTTATTATTTTTTGGTTAATACTCACAAGCTCTTCAAGTGTGAGGTCAGTTCTATTTTTGTATACTTGATCTTTTTCACCCATTTGTTTTTCAAATTTTTTAAACCAGTGAATATCTGTGTTTAAAAAATTCGCTACAAACATGTTTTTATTTTTATCTAGTCGTATAGATGCATCGGCTTCTATATTCGAAAATTCAGGGAGGGTTACTCTATAACGGTTTGACACCATGTGTTTGATAAATTTCAATCTTATTGTTTTCTTTCCATGAGGCATTAATATTCCATTCCTCAATGCTAACTCTCTTACTGGATGTCCTCTTGCTTTAACTGAATGCTCTGTTCCTATTATATTCATACTTTCAAGCGTATTTGCATCAGATATTATTTGTTTTCTATCATCTTCTATTAGTGTTTCTTCATTCTCTATTTTTTGAGCAGAAAGTTTACTGTATTCAAGTTCAACTTTACTTAATTTATCTTGATATTCTGTTTTATCAGATTTTAATTGTTCAATTTTTTCACTTTGTTGAAATGATTTTTTTTCAAATTCTGTCTCTACTCTTTTATTTTCTTCTTTCAATGAAATTTTGTCAGCCAAAGCATTACTTAATTTAGCCTGGACTGATTTTAATGTAGCTTCTAAATCTGTAACCGACCCAGGGTTAGGCTCTTTGTCATCGTTATATTGATTTTGAGAAAATGGTATGAGTGCAGTTGGATTCAAAAGCCCAGTTTCATCAATATTGATATCACTAAACCATTTACTCGTGGTCCAGTCGGCAGAATTTTGCGAAGTTCTAAAGTTTATTGGTTTACCAAGAAGTTTTTGAATCTTTATTCTCAGGCTTGGTATGCTCGAAGCATATTTTAATTTACTTATTTGTCTAGTTTGGCCGTCGGGGTTGTGAATATATATATACAGATTGTCTTCACTTTCTTTGGTCAATACTCCAAAATTATTCCATGAATATCCCATGAATTAACCTCCATTAGATTTTATATGCATAGATTGTTTATGGCATTTAAAATAAAGCTACTTGCTAAGCTTTCATCATCTTCCTCGGTATTTAATTCCATATAAATTTTTTCTAGCGCCATTATCATTTCATTAGATTTTTCAAAAGTTGGCTTAAGTTGTTCATTATTTGCTCTAATGGCATTCCCAACATGTCTAAAGATTATATTAAAATTTTCTTGTATTCTTATAGGGTTTCCAGACGTATCATTTTTAACGTATCTTAAAGCATTTGCTAATTCCTGGGCATAATTATCCATTAGTATCCTTGTGCTACTTATTTTTTAAAAAAACTAATTAATTTTAAGAGGAAAATTGATAAAATTTCAATATAAAAATATATCTTTTTGACATTCTATAGGCTATCCTTTTTTAAATAGGACTTGAATTATGAATTCTGCTGATAAACTTTTTGAACAGGTAATGTCAGACATAGGAAAAAATGGTCTGTCTGACCGCCCTGATTGGCCAGATATTATCCCTAGGGATGATGTTCCTACTGATGAGTTTGATAGATTTCCAACTGATGATGAAATTATACGTCCAATAGGAGATCAATTTGATATTGATAGAGCTATTGAAAGATTAACTGGTATTGCTCCTGATGCAGTAATTACTGATGAGGAAAATGAGATTATTGGGGGCGCTGTTAGACATCTTGGGCTAGATACGCTTGCATTTTATAAATCACGCCGCTTTAAAAATATTGCCCCATTCGTTGGAAAATGGGGAATTTTCTATTTCAAGAAAGGGATTGATTACATAGCAAAAGAGATTTCAACATCATATCCAGGATATGGTGCTCCAAAGAACTTAGCTTACAATTTTCTCCGTGCGCATGAATTTGTGCACTACAAATGTGATCTTCAAACATTAATGTTTGAAGCAGTACTAAAGCGTAATTTATATGTACCTCTGCATAAGGCATTAATTGGTCGAAAAGTTCACTTCGTAGAGGAATCCCTTGCAAATAGTGCCGCTTTGAGGTGGGCTAAGAAAAAGCAGATTAGCATTCAAGATTTCGCGGAAGATTTTATGAACCTACAACCAGGTGCATATGCGCGATTTTTAGAGCCTAATGCCGTTCTTCAAGGTGAATGGATAGCAAATGTATTAGATTTAAAACCGCCATATTGTAAGCCGCGCACAGACATTGCAAAATGGGTTGATGCGGTGCCAAATGAATTATTGCGTAAATCCTTATGCCCTGAATATATAATAGATCCAAAAAAAATTAAACATTGGTTGAGCCCAGCTTTAGTTCTCCCGCCTGTTAAGTTAATTTCTGATGAAAGGCCTGTAACCAAGGTACTTAAAGGTAAGTATAGAAATCTTGAAAAAAAATGGCAAAATACAAAGAAGAAGTTAATAGAGAATAGATTGAGTAATGGGTTAAACTTTAAACCATGGAAAATAGATGGTAATAATACTTACTCAGTTAAAATTGACATAAGTTTTAGAGCTCACTTACGCCATGAGGGCGCAGGTAATTGGTCAACATATATTCTTGGAAATCATAAAGAATTAGGACATGGTTAAATAATATGTTTTATTGTATTATTTGTTTCCGTAGTTGTATAAGTTTAGATAAATCTACAGAGATTGACATATAGTTATTTAATATAATTTTTTAATTTAAAAATATTTTAACATATTAAACAGATTGCTTTTTCAAAGATTACATTGTTAATAATTAAGGCTATGACAAGTAATCAATTAAAAAAAATACCATTCAAAGGTAAATTGGTTGGTGGGGCTTCTTATTTTCATCAATCTGCCATTCATATAATTAATAATCACTTTCGAGAGTTAATTTCTAGGGCTTCGACCTTGAACGAAAATTCATGCAAATGGAATGTAGTTAAGTTTGATAATAAAGATAATAACCGTTTATCTTTTCTAGAGTATCAATGCTTCAATGATTATGAGTTTCCATGCTTGGAAAAAAGCTATCAAGTAAATTTAAATGAATTAACTTTTAAAAGTAGAAACCATTCAAAAACAAACCCCCCGATATTGCATCGAAAGGAACTTTTAATAGATCCTGCGTGCTTAGATTATCAAAAATTTGAAAGTTTAACTAAAACGCTGGAAAAATTTGGTGCATTCAAAAATATTACAAAACTTGGAACCAAGTTAAGGTGGGACGATGAACTTAATAGGTTAGGTATTATAGTCAAAGATCACAAAGCTGTGTTAAATGGTAATATATCAAATGTCAGTTAAAGTACTTCGTCACATGACTGCTATTGGAAGAAGTGCACTTTCATTACCTGCTAAGGTACTATTCCAAACAGGCTTAGCAAATGATGAGACTAATTTTCTAGATTTTGGATGTGGCCGAGGTGATGATGTAAAGTTTTTAACTGAACTCGGTGTTCCCGCATCAGGTTGGGACCCACATTTCAAGCCTGAACCATCTCTGTTAAAGAAAAGTGATATTGTAAATTTGGGCTTTGTTTTAAATGTTATCGAAAATAAGCAAGAAAGAATTGATGTTTTAAAAGATGCCTATGAGTTAACTGACCAATGTTTATCTGTTGCTGTTATGCTTCACTCACAGAATGATACAGTTACAACAATTCCTTTTAATGATGGGCAAATTACAACTCGGCAAACATTTCAGAAATATTACAGCCAAACAGAGTTAGAGAGTTTATTAATTAATGCTTTAGGAGTTAACCCAATAGCTGCGGCTCCTGGTGTATTTTTTGTATTTAAGAATGAGGCATTAGAGCAAGATTTTTTATTGAAACGACAACTTGGCATTATCCAAGATTATGAGCCTCAAAATCTACTGAGTAAGGAAAATGAAAAGAAGGAAAAATCAGAACAGATTTTAAGATTAAATCAGAACTTGGTTAAACATATCCTTAATTTTGCCAGAAAGCCACAACTTGAAGAGCTCCCACGGTATTTCAGGCAACAGCTTGAGAAAAGTGGTATCAGTTACAGGCGCATCTTTAGCACAGCTAGCCAATCAATCACTGAGGAAGACTTGCAAAAAGCTGTTCTGTTGAAAAAAGAACAACTTTCATTATTTTTTGCTATGTATCTATTTTCTACAAGGCCAAAATATAGAAGCTTAAACAACGGTCTTCAAAAAGATATTAAACTTCATTTTGGCTCAATGAAAGAACTTGAGGCTAAGGCGAAGGATCTACTTTATTCTCTTGGTGAAAATGAGTTGATATATTCAGATATTCAAAAAGCTGTTGATGACAGGTTTGGCTATTCTGATGGTGATAAATTCACCTTTAATGCTAGGAATTTGAATAAGATACCCCTCAGGCTTCGAGGGATAATGTCTGTAGCTGAGAGGCTTTCTGGAAAAATAGATAACGTTGATTTAATAAAAATTCATATAGAAACAAAGAAAGTTAGTTATCTCTCAATCGATAAATTTGGAAGTAGTCCACTGCCAAGAGTTTTAGGCCGAACTATTGTAGACTTTAGGGACAATAAAATTGCCACTTTTGACCATACAAAAGATGGGAAAGTAAAAGTTGTTTATTTGAAGTCACGATTCATGCATGAAAATGATCCAAATTATAAGATTCAAAAGCATTTTGATGATAGAGTGCTTGAGGTTTGTGATTTTGATTTTAGTGGAGAAGGGCCAAGGTTTGATGAGTTTGCTGCCACACTCTTTAAACACAAAATAATTCCACCATTATATAAAAAGTAAAACTATTAAGTATTTAAAAGTTCTTTATACTTTTTATCAATCAATTCTACTGCTTCTGTTAAATCTTGAGTTGATGTGTCTGAGCTAACACTTAAGCGGATAGAGCTTGATGCACGCTTATCATTGAAGCCAGAAGCCAAGAGTACATAACTTGGTTCAATTGAGCCTGACGAACAAGCTGAACCGCTAGATGCACAAACATGGGGCTGTAATGATAATAGTAAGTCTGAAGCTAAAACGTCAGGAAAGAAAATATTTAAATTTCCTGGATGGCGCATTTTGAGGTCAGGGCCATTAAGTTCGATTTCAGGAATTCTTCTTTTAAGTTCATCCCAGAGGAATTCACTTTTATTGAATAAGGTAATTCTATTTTTCAAATTTACAGCTTCATCATTAGCGTTATTAAAAGCCTTCCCGAGGCCAACTACTAATGGAAGCGCCAACGTTCCTGAACGCATGCTCTGTTGCTGCCCGCCACCTAAAATTTGCGCTTCTAGATGATTGTGAAGTTCTGAGTTAATATAAGAGCATCCAATTCCTTGAGGACCTCCGACCTTATGGCCAGAAAAAGTAGCGATATCAACGGCTTCTGAAATAGTTTCTAAGGCAACTGCTTTTAGGGCTTGTGCGCAATCAGAGTGGAATAAAACACCCTCGTCTCGCAATAAGCTCGAGATTTGATCTATGTGTTGTATAGTACCAATCTCATTATTCACATATATTACAGAGCAATAGAAAGTAGGTACCTTTAAAAGTTCACTCAAATGATCAAGGTCAACAAATCCTTCACTGTCGACCCGCAACAGGCATAGGTCTAATTGAAATTGATCTGCCCAAAAGCGAGATGCTTCTAAAACACATTTATGCTCTATCTCTGATATTATAACTCTTTTTCGATCAGGCGATTTATAAGCTAATTTAGAGAGTGCGAATATGCTATGATTATTTGCTTCGGTTGCCCCAGAATAGAAGAAAATTTCATCAGGTTCTGCGTTTAATACATTTGCTATCAATGCTTTTGAGTTCTCAATGTGTGAATTTGCTGTCCAACCAATTATGTGCTCACTTGAATGAGGATTGCCAAAATTCTCATTCCAAAGAGGCTGCATTGTATCAATTACGTCCTGAACTACAGGAGTTGTTGCTTGATGATCTAGATATATTGTCATTTATAGTAATTCATACCACATATAGATTATTTAAAAAGAAATTATTCCTGGTGATAGTCACCAATAGCGTTTGACCCTTGATGAATACATAAGTAACATATTGATACGAGGAGTCTAACTTAAATGTCTAAATCTACAAGAAAATCTAACAAAATTTCTATAAGCTTTACAGGGCATGACACGTTTCCCTTAAGGCACGGATGGTTAGAAAAAGCATACCATGCTATTGATTTAAAACATAAAAATCCGTTTACAGCTGATGATGCAATAGTTCAATTTGGTGTTGGAAAGAATATGGTAAACGCCATAAAGCATTGGGCAGTTGCTACAAATTTTATAGAAAAGACTGAAGAAGGCTATGCAACTACTGAATATGCTCAAAATCTGATTAAAAATGACATAGATCCATATATCGAAAATATTGGAACGATCTGGAAAATACATTATGAGATGTGTAAAAAGTCTACAAATACAACGCCATATTGGATATTCTCATATTTAAATAACCCTACTTTTAGTCGGGATTATCTTGAGTTAAAATTACAAGAGTTTGCAGTTGAAAATGGTAAAACTGAGCCTGCAATTAAAACATTGAGAACTGACATTAATGTAGCTCTTGCGATGTATTGTAGGGCTCAAAGCAAATCAGGCTTTAAAGAAGAAGATATATCATCACCGCTTGCAGAGCTGAACTTAATCCGAAAATCTGAAGATAATAGATATATTTTAAATACTGGAGTTAAGAAAACACTTCCTCAGAATTTGTTTATCTCAAGTATTATTGATTTTTGGGAAACACAAAATCAAAATAATGGATTTGATTCAAATTCTATCAGAGTTGATACACTCCTTTACGGACCTCTGACCCCAGGAAGAATATTTGTTTTGAGTGAAAATGAGTTAACTGACCGATTGCATGATCTTCATTTACAAACAGATGGCGCGTTACAGCTATCTGAAACCGCTGGCATTCTTCAAATCTTTAAAAACTCAGAAAAATATAATGCTCAAAAGCTATTATCTAATTGGGCTACAAAATGAATAAAAATATAAATCAAAACCTATTATCAATTGTTCCTCTTAAAAGCCAGTTTTCGAGGTCTACGCGAATTGACCAAGATAGCTTTGAAGAAAATAGTTTTATTTACTCAGCTTCAATTGATCTGTTTTTAAACACACTTTCCTCACATCAAGAAAATGAAATTCCTCAAGGTGCGTATACATGGACAGGTCCATATGGAAGTGGGAAATCTACTCTCGCTTTGAGTTTACTATCAATATTAACAGGTAATAAGAAAAATAGATTAAAAGCAGCGGCGCCATATAATGAAGTGACTGCAAACCGTATATGGAATGCATTTCCGCCCAAAAAGAATGGTTGGCAGGCGGTTACAGTAATTGGCGAACGCATTTCATTATCACAGGCGATATCAGAACAGTTGAAAGCAAAAAATATTATGAAGATGGGTGAAGAAGAAACCCCTTCAAATATCATTAAGTCTATCAACAAATTTATATCGTCTGATAAAGATAGTGGTGGACTATTCCTGATTATTGATGAGATGGGTAAACTACTTGAATATTCAGTCTCATCTGATGGCGATGTATACCTTTTCCAACTTTTAGCCGAGGCTGCTACACGAAGTAATGGGCAATTCGTTTTTGTCGGTATCCTCCATCAGACGTTTCAAGAATATTCTTCAAATGCAATTAAACGAATTAGAGATGAGTGGGGCAAAGTCCAAGGGCGTTTCGTTGATATTAGTTTAAATCTTAATAGCTCTGAACAAATAGAGTTAATATCTGCAACTATCTCAAGCCAAAATTCACCAAAACAACATAAAAGTTTTTGTGGAGATTTAGTGAACTATCTACAAGAACTTAAAAGAGCACCAGCTGAGAATTTGGCAGAAATGTTGGAAAATTGCTGGCCACTTAATCCTATAACTGCGATTTGCCTAGGTCCTATGAGTAGACGGAGCTATGGGCAAAACCAACGCAGTATCTTTAGTTTCTTAGGGTCTGGAGAACCACTTGGTTTTAAACACTTTCTGGAAAATACATCTGTTGAAAATATTGAAGATGTATCTTATGGGCTTGCTGAGTTTTGGGATTATTTAAATTTTAATTGGTCTAGTCTGATTTCTTCAAGCCAGGACTCACATAGTTTTGCTGTAGCGAATGAAGTATTGGCATCACTTGAAGCAGCTGCGCAAAAAGAGCCTATTCTTGCTGACCCAGTCTGTGAAAAAGTAATAAAAATTGTCCATTTACTACAAATTACACGACCACAAACAGGTCTTTATCCCAATAAAACCACGCTACACTTAGCACTTGCTGAAGATGCAAATAAATTCACTACACAAATTGATGCTCTACAAGAAAATAATCTGATAAATTATAGACGCTTTAATGATACATTTACACTTCATGAGGGAAGTGATTTTGATATTGAAGCTGCATTAAAGCAAACTCTTGAAAATCAAAAAAGTTTAAATCTGTCAGAAATAGGGGATCAATTTTTACCATCTACAATAATTGCAAAACGTCATTACCTTAAAACTGGAACACTAAGGTGGGCTGATATTAAAATTGGTTATGAAGAGGACTTAGATAGTCTTACTAAAGATTTTGCACCAAATACTGATCATTTTGCAAGATTTTTGCTTGTCGCTGCAGATAACGTTGAAGGCTGTATAAAAAAAGTTAAAAAATTAAATTCATCGGATCATTTTGCGTTAGCATTAGCAATACTTACACCGATCCAAATAGATACAATACGTGAATATAGTGCATTAAGATTAATATCTGAAACTCGAAGTGAGTTATCAAGAGATAAGATTGCTCGGCGAGAAGTAAATGATCGTATTGATGCTAGGCAGCAAGAAATTGAAAATATATTTATTGATTTACTAGATAGAATTTCCTGGAATACCTCATTTGATGAACTTAATGATAATAAGATTTCAGCCCATAAGTTAGTATCTCTGCTTGCTGATAAGATTTTTCCACAGACACTCCACATTCAAAATGAACTCATTAACCGCGCTAAACTTTCAGGAAGTGCATCACGTGCTTTGAAACAATTAATGTATGATTTAATAGGGTCATCACATTTAAAAAATTTAGGATATACTAAATTTCCTGCAGAACGTGGAATTTATGAAACAGTTTTAAAATCAAACAGATTGCATAAGAGTCTAGGGAAAAAGGGATTTTCAATAATTGAACCTGAAAAAGGGTTTAATAGTTTTACAAAAAATTTATCTGACCTTTTTAGTTTCTCACTTAAATATTTAGAAAGAAATAAAGAGCGCAATATTAAATTCTCTGAGTTGTATGAAAAAGTTTGGATGCAAGCGCCTTTTGGTCTTAAATCTGGACCAAGACCCTTATTTGCGTATTTGTTTTTAATACTAAACCATTCAAAAATTGCTTTTTATCGTGAAGATGTTTTCATGACAAAAATAGCAGAAATTGACATAGATTATATAATTAGGAATCCCGAACTTTGTGCTGTTCGTTACCTAAAAATGGACGATAACACTAAATATATTTTAAGCTCGTTGGCTCAAATACCTGCAAGACTTAATAATGAGAGCGTCGAGAATATAGAACCTCTTCCTGTAGCTATAAAATTAATTGAAATTTTCGATAAAACGCCTAAATGGGCACAACGAACTTCAAAAGTTTCTGAAAATGCAAAGGCAGTCAGAACATTATTTAAAAGAGCAAGTGATCCAGCTCAATTTGCACTTGTTGATATTCCAAACCTTTATGGAGAAATCAAACAAAATGATAAAACCGCGCTTAAGGTTGTGTTTAGAAAAATAGAGGATGGATTAAGAGAGTTATCTTCTATTTTTCAAGAAACGATGACTAATTTCCAACTCCATCTCTTTAGGGAGCTTGGAATATATAGTGTCAATGAAAGCAATTTAGAAGAATTAAAAGAACGTGCAAAAGCAATTAAACGTTTGTCAGGTGACAACAGAATGGAGATGTTTATTACAAATATTGAACAGCTATCATTGGAAGCATTCTCAATTAAAAGTTTAGCATCAATGCTTGTAAGTAAAAAACCAGATACATGGATTGATAATGATATTGATAAAATATTTGTTGAAGCAACTAATTTTTGCCGAGATTTTATAAATTTAGAAACGATGTCATACATTAAAGGCAGTGAGGCGCATAGTTTTGCTTTTGCTTTTATAACGCACAAAAAAGCTGCGCAGGATACACAGATAAAACGTCAAACACTATCTTCATCAGATTTAGATGATGCGCGTGAAATAGTGGATAAACTTAAAGATGTTGGCTTGACAGATAAGAATAAACTAACTGCAGCGCTTGCAATTTTATTGGAGGATGAGAGCTAAAAGATGGAAAATGTGCAAGAAATTAAGCATGTATTAGGTCTTTCAGGAGGCAAAGATAGTTCCGCGTTAGCTATTTATATGCGAGATAATTATCCTGAATTAGAAATTGAATATTTCTTTACTGATACTGGTGAAGAGCTCGACGAAGTTTATGAATATCTGAATATGCTTGAAGGATATTTAGGCAAACCAATTAATTATCTTGATCCAAATCGAGATTTTAAATTTTTCATGAAACAATATAATAACTTTTTGCCATCTGCACAGGCTCGCTGGTGTACTGTAAATCTTAAGCTTGCTCCGTTTGAGAAGTGGGTAGATGCAGAGTTTTTATCTAAAGGGATAAAAGTTAAGTCATACGTTGCTATCAGGTCCGATGAAAGTTTTCGTGAAGGCCTTCAATCTAAAAAAGATATCGAAACCGTTCTACCATTTAAGGAAAACCATATAGATAAACCCGGTGTACTAGAAATTTTAGAAAATTCAGGTCTTGGGCTTCCTAAATATTATGATTGGCGCTCGCGAAGTGGCTGTACGTTCTGCTTCTTTCAACGAAAGATTGAATGGGTAGGCTTAATGGAGAGACACCCAGAAGCATTCGAAAATGCAAAGCGAATGGAAAAAACTGCACTTGATAATGGATCACCGTTCACTTGGTGCCAAGGAGAAAGTTTAGTTGAACTTTCTGAGCCTAAGCGTGTTGCACAAATCAAAGCGGATCATCAAAAAAAATTAGAATCTGCAGCGAAAAAACGCAAAGTTAATCCACTCAGGCCTGATGAAGGATTAGTAGATTTTGATGAAATTTATGGTAATCAAAAGGTTTGTCTGGCTTGTCACAAATGAAATAATTCAGACTTTATTTAGTCTTAAGATATTTTGCACAAAGATTGCTCAAATAATCAAGAGGTTCGTCAATGCCAGTGTTAATTTTATTTAATTCAGAAACTAAATCATAAATACCCGCTAATGCGTAAGAATTAGCAAACCTTAGCATTTCTGCGGGATTATCTAAGATATCGATCGATCCATGTTTTGATATGCAAAATAACATTATTGAGTCTGCTCTAAAGTCATCAGACAATACATTGCCTTCAATTGCATTATAAGTATCTTTTTTTTCTTGAGTCTTAATCGGTTGTAAATTGCGCTCTGCAGCTATCCCAAGGCCTAAAAACCAAAAATCAACCATTCTCGGAAATGGGCTATCTTCTATTTTGTTTTTAGATCCTTCTGAACGAGTTTGGCAATATCGAGCAAAGAATTCACGTAAGTTGTTTGGAATATATATATTTTGACCAGCAAATATGTTCATTGAGCTAGCTCCTCATTAATTCTACGTTCACAAGTAGTGCAACTTTCACGATGATTACATTTGCACTGGACAACACGAATATCATCAGCTTCTGGTTTGTTTACTAATATCTTTGGGTAATGCGCTGGGTTAGTTATGGTAGTAATCTCACCTGCAAATTCATCAATCAAATCCTCACATCCTCTAATTTCGTCATGTGTTAGAAACATAATGAGTTGAGAGCTATTTTGGCATGCTAATTTTAGAATAGAATTTTTTACGTACCCACTAGTCATTCCAAGTGGGGTATCAATAACGTTTGGTGCAATAACTTGACTGACTTTTGTTAGTGCCATTATAAATGCAATCGTGAGTGCTCGTCTTGAAGCTCCATTTAAGTCTTGTGATGGATTTAGTACATTATTGGAGGCTCCATGAACTATAATCCTAAATGTATTGGTTATTTCAGCTTTTTTAATAATTGTTGTTGATGAATCGGTTTCGTCAGAGCCTATCATTCTTAAGAATATAGTATTCATTAAATCGCTAACTTTACGCAATTCTACATCTTTCATTTCGTCTAATGAAGCCTGGAAAAGTTTTATTAAATCTTGACAAACTTCAAGCTCAGAAAGTAACTGTCTACCTTTAACATTGACTACTAATAATTTTTTTTGCTCTTCCTCAAGTTCGGCAAGTTCTTTTTTATTAACATCAATCTTAGTTCTAATAACTCCAAGATCATAACGCAAAGTCTTTTCCTTAGTTCGATGATCTGTTTGTAATTTTCTAAGTCCAGCAATGTCTGTATCTGGTATCAGGTCAATTTCTGCTTCTATACCAGCTTCTCTTTCGCCAGCTTCTTTTCGCTCTTCAATTGCTTTATCACGACTTCCCATTAATTCTGAAAATTGCTCTATAAAACTTTTGGGATTCCAATGGTTGATTAATGATTGGGTTCTGTAGAATAGTTCAGTCGCCCTTTGATTGACAGGTGACTCTTTTTTACTTTTTTCGATTAAGGCTTCTAAATTCTTTCTTCCCACGGAACCTTCTGGAGTGTTAGCATCAATATCTGAACCACAAAAACATTTTGTGCCTTTTAATCTGTCTTGAAGAATTGGGATTGCATTATTTGGGATTACGCCGTCATCATATAGCTTTTGTAATATCAAGTTAGCGCCATCAATGTCTTTTTTGAGAAGGCCTGTTCCTAAACTCTTACTTTTAAAAAGTGCTGATTGCAGTTTTGTAGCCTTATCATAGTTATCTGTGGCGACTGTTTTAGCCTTTTCTGCATTTTTTAAATCTTGATTAAGTTTACTTTTGTCTCCAATTGCTAGTGCATTTTCAAGTTTTTTACTTATTCTATTTAAAGACATTTCAGCATCAGACAATTCTTCTTGTATAGTTCTTTCTTGATCCTCATCTTGAGGAATTTTATCATTTAACTTTTGTATTAACTCATTTTTTTGATTGAGACCTCTATTCTCTTGTATTCCACTATTTACTTTTTTATCTAAATTAGTTTTAATTTTTCGAGTGTGTGAGATGGCGTTTTCAATAATTTCAAGGCCTAGCAATGAGCGTATGGCGCCTTCAACTTTTTGTGACTGGTCTATATCGGTACCCTCAATAAAACTCAAAGCACGGTCTCCGTCTGTAAAGAAAACCTCTCTTAGATCGTCCGGTAGATGTGGCTTCAACCAACCCTGGGCATGATCAATTTCATCCACTCCACTTTCCGATTGTTTGTATAAAACTATTCCGGATTTTTTATCTCTTTTCCAAGTTGTTCCAGTTATGGACTCATATGCAGTTCTCTTTATTATATATGAGCTTTCAATCCCACGACTATTGGTTGTTGAAAAATCTATAGTCACACTAATTTCAACCTCACCAGATTGATCAAGTGCGCTTAATCTAAAGTCCACGCCTTTTTTTGGTAAAGATATGTCACCAAAAATAGCCCATTGTAGGGCGTATAGTAATGTGGTTTTACCTGTTTCATTGGCTGCCCTCACAACTGTAAGGTTTTTTTTAGTTCCAGTTGCAAATTTCATATTGAAATCTTTTAGCAACCGAAAGTTTTCAATTTTAACGCTTAAAAGTTTCATTCTTTTGTCTCTTGGTATGCTTCTTCATTTTCTTTGTATAAGTCCATTCCTACAGTATTAATCTTGTCCGAAATTTCTTGGATAATTGATGTTTTTTGTGTTTGATGAACGCGTTCTGCTGTTAAAATTTCGGCTACAAGTAATTGAATTGACCTGTGGTAATCATCATATCTTGGTTTGATTGTTTCCATATTACCTAGTATTACGCTTACTACTTTTTCTTGATTTATTGGCATCTATTCATCCTTCTCAGCACAAAGCTCTTCTAACTTTAATATAAAATCAGAAGATCCATTAATTGCAATTTTATTTCTACTAAGCCTAGAAAATTCTTTAATTCTGGGTAATTCTAGAGAGATAAGTTTTTTTTCGTATTTACCAACTTCCTCAGGAATTTTATCTAATATTCCAAATGGGAGAATTACAAAATCAAATATTTCAGAAAATTCTTTGTTTATTTCATTACATTTACGTAATATGCGGCCTCGGCGTTGTGTCCATTGTCGCTCAATTGTATTACTTGCAAGCACATAGGCTCGTTTGGTTTGTGGAATGTCTACACCTTGATCTAAAATTCGTTTTGCAGTTAATATTTTAGTCTCACCTGATCTAAAACTTTTTAATATTTTATCTACTAATTTATTAGTTGAAGTCTCTTTATCAGTAACCTGCCGGAACATTTTTGTATTTTCCATTGTCGAAAGCATTGAATTAACATTTTCTAGTTGAGTAGGATCTTTGTCGGTACAATAAATCAATGTGTGCTCAAGATCACTAGTCTTATCTTTTAGAATTTGTTTAAGGCATGGGACCTTCATCTCTGCAGTTTCCATAAGCTTTCTGCGCTGACGCTTCAAATTATCTAGCATTTGCTGATCTTCACTCTCATTCTGCCAGCTCAGTTTACCTATTTGCACAGTTAAATCGATAAAATCATCCATTTCTAAACTATCAAAATAAACTGGAATTATGTGATAATCATAGGGAGTTAGACATTTTCCAATTGCATCTTCTAATGAAAATGTGAAGCAAATGTCTCCAAAAAAATGTTTTAAAAAATTTGTCCCAAGTTCGTCATATTGCCTTACAGGGGTGGCAGAAAGGCCAAGTTTTGCATCAAATGTATCTTTTAAGTCTTGAGAAAGAGATTCATCCTTAAGATCATGGCATTCATCCGCTATGAGCATCTTTGGAGAAGAGATTTTGTTTAATATCGTCCCTAATCTTTCGTGTTTTAGTAATGTGTTACTGATTACAAAAATTGCAGCTTTAGCAGAAGTATAATTCAATGAACGATCTGCTTTTATTACAGCCTTTTCTCTAGCTTCCCAGTTTTTCATTTGAGAAATATTTTCACCGATAATTCCAAATTCTGTCATTTCTTCAAGCCATTGAGACATTAAAGGTTTCTGTGGTGCGGCAATAAATAATATCAATTTGCCACCCATTTCTTGAAAATGATGGGCGCATATTAGGGCTGTTATTGTTTTACCTGAACCAGTTGCCATATTTAAAATGCCTTCAAAGCCAGCATCAATCCAACTTTTCAAGGCATTACCCTGATGAACAAAATCACCACTTTTATAATTCAGATAGGTTGGTAATTTTATTTGTTTTATTTCATTCTGTAAATCTTCATCAGGCTTTTGAATTGTTGGGGTTTGAATTTCATTCGGTTTATTTCCAAATTCTTTATATTTTTCTATTAAATTAAGTTTTTTAGCTTTAGAGAGACTGAAAACACTAATACCCTCCTCTTGATTGTCTTGTAGGCTCTGAAAATATTGTTCGTAATACTCTACTTCGTCTACTCTTTCAGCATTCACCCATGGTCTTGATATTGTAATATTTTCGGCATTTTTACTTATACCTTTTTTTGTTTGATTCATTGATCCATGAACTGCAACAGTAAATTCACCATCTTCAAACAGCCATACCTTTAAGTGGAATAATGCATCATCCATAAGTGCTATTTTTATATCTAATCGTCCCTCAGAAAGTAGCCAGCCAAAACATGCTAGGCAATATTTTACAATATCACTTTGACCTTCATTAATATCGAATATTGAATTTTCAACAAACGTACGCAGTTCATTGTCATCCATCATTATAACAGGTCTATCTGTTTCTGTTATGTGAGGACTAATTATTAGTTCTATTTTTCCGTCGTTTTCATTTAGAAAAGTTGCTAATCCGTTTGCTATTTCTATAAAAGAAGCACTCGAAAAATACCCCATACATATTCTTACTTTATGTGAAGCTTTGAAAGCAGGTACTAAAATATCATTTGCTAGATCATCTCTAGGAAGAATGTAAATTGATCTGTAGCTTGACAGCTTCTCTTTAAGCATTTTATCCCTATTGAATAGCTTTTTTTATATAAATTGGAATTTGATTCTTTTCCTTAATATCTAAATGATACATAAAATCTATAGACATAGTAACTTAAAATTATGTTTCATAATCAGTAAATAAGTTTTTATCTTTCAATCAATCTAAACACACGTGATTTTAGGCCTATACCTCTTAAAAAATTGATTTCACTTATTTGATCATTACTGAGCACCTCATCATGCCTTTTTACTTCAACAAAACATGTTCTGGAAATTGAGTGTGTTGTTTTATGGCTTGTAAATAGAAAAAGATCTGGAGTTCCATATTTGTCCATACGATCTGGATCTAGGTGTCTATCTAAAATTAATTGTAACTGATGTATCTCAAGACTTCTAAAAACCTCAATGAGGTTACTTGCACTCTGTGTTTTAAATTTTTTTATTTGAAGGGCTTCTTGATGTTTTGTAAAACAAATCTCAATTTCAGTCTCATTTAATGATTTTATTTTTTTTGCATTATTGCCGAGAGTGATGCCGATTGCTCTCCAAAAATTTGGACTGAGCCTAAAGCCTCTTGCAACACTGTGTACAAATTCACGCATTCGCCACCTTTTAAGTACAATTTGTTCAGGTATTGCTCTAGGTTCATCGGAATTAATATTTAGCAGATATGTAACTCTCCCATCTTTGCGCCTTTCACGGCCATAGACCACATTACTGATGCGTAATGCTGGTGAATTGTTTAGTTCGGGATTTACCATCGTTACTCTTAATTCCATGTTTTGAGGGGTTATTTATTTAAAATTAGTTATAATTTCCGTTGTCGGATAGTCCGACGTCGGACTTAATCATCAAACTCAATCGTAGATTTTTTATCTGCTAATCGGTCTTTATAAAAATCCTTTAATTCATGTAATAAAGTTATATCACAACCTTTTCCCTTAAGTTCTTTTAATTGATTTTTTATTATTGAAGTTGTTGTCCAATTGGGCTTCTGATCCTCTGTTTCCCACTTATTTTTCAAATATGCATCAAATGCATCTTGTTCATTTGTTGTAAGTAATTCAGGTGCATTAAATGCAATTAATCTACGTCCAAGTTGCTTCAAACGTTCGTCTGAAAATCTAGATAATAAATTTAATCGTTCTTCCCAAGAACCTAATTGGAACTCTTCAAGAATATATTTGTCTTCATTTGAATAAAATCCTTCATAAATCTTTTCTTCTATCGTTTTTTCAACATTTTCCCCGTCACTTTCATAAAGATTTATAATGCATTCTGAGACAGTCTTCCTAAAATCAATATTATCTTCGATAACTGCACAAATGTGATCCCACTCAGCATTTGAATTTTTGGCAGGTCTGATGGTATCAGCTTGGTTAATAGCAATACTGCGTATTCTTTGAGGGCTTTTTTGCATTGCCGCTTCTACAGCTTCATAATTACCTAATATTACAGCCATAGGATCTGATTGGTTTAAATCAAAAAAACCTACTCTGTTATTGCTAGAGGGAATGCTACACAAACATCCAGTGTAAGTTTTAGGAAGGTGTCCACCAAACCTAAATGTAATTTCAACAGGTTTAAAAGAGGAAAGTAAGCGCAGATTGTAACTTTTATTACGAGTTTCAATTAACTTTAAATATAGGTCTGGGGCTTTTGTTTTGATGATATTTAATATAAATATAGTTGCCTCAACATCTCCAAGTGCATCATGGGCGTTGTGAGACTTGAAGCCATTAGCAGGAGCTAGTTGGTCTAATTTAAAGTTAATTTTACCTTTTTCATTAATTGGCCACTCCAAAATATCTGGATTTTCAGCAAAAACAGCGAAAACCATTTTCATTACATCTAGGCGTGAATTGTTAAAAAATTGAGTGGCAAATATATTTGGCTGTAAATTTTGATAAAACATTTGCCTCATTACGTTTTCATCAAACTGAATACTATTGTAACCCATCCAAATTGCGGGTGCCCATTTTTGGGTAAACTCTTGTATTTTTTGAGCAAATTCAAATGCAGTAGGTAAGTTATTATTAAGAAGCTGATTTGGATTTACCCCAGTTACATGAAGAGCCATTGGTGCTGGTAAAATGTGAGGTGATAATTGACAGCGAATATCTACTCTATCGATTTCATTAAAGTCTAAGTCTGTAATTATGGCCGCAAATTGTAAAGGTTGATCATATTCAGGGGATATTCCAGTTGTCTCGTAATCATAAAAAACAAACTTTTCCATTTTCATTCACAATTCATCTAAACTTTTAACGGTATTTATTTGAGCAATTTCTTCTTTAGAAAAATTATACATATCATAAGATTTAAACATTTGTTCATAAACGAATGGAGGGGTGTTGAATGAATTTAGTAATGTAACTAATTCTCCCATGTCTTTTTGTAAATATTTGTATGCAACTTTGGAAATCATTACATCATATTCCATTTCTTTGGATGGTCGTGCTTGATGAACACCTAGCTCGCCTTTACAGAGCCGTTTCTTGCCAGCTAGAAATAATATGACGCATGCTGACTTGCATACTGCAACTTCTGAAACATAAGTGCTAATATTATTTTCATAAATATACTGAGCTAAACGCTCAGCAGAACGAATATTTCCACCGTAAGAGTCCAATATCATTTGAGTTGGCTTCTTAGTTTTCATCACTTCAAGCATTTCATCAAGCTCTTCAGTTTCGATAGATCCTGTTAGGATAACAATCTCGTTGTTTGCACCTTCAAACGTGACGTCAGAGAGTGCAGGGAAATAGCTACTCAAAATTAAGATAATTGTTATTAGGATAGTACGCATTTATTTCCCTAAGCTGAGGTTTAAAATGTAATAAGTTGCATTCTTAATCACGAAGGTTTTTTATCTCCTCCATTTCACAATAAGCATTCCAAATGCCCGTGTCAGATTCACAATCCAATGTGAATCGGTCTTCATAGAAAAGTTCAAAATTTTCGATGGGTTTGTTGAATGTAAGTGTGAAGCCTTCATATTGGATACTTTGCCTGAACTCTAATCGAAATTTAATTTGAGGATTAGGCATTACGAACGCGCGCTCAATATACTCATACAGATCAGTATTTAAATATATATTTACAAATGGGACTGGCGAGGCATCAAGAGTGTGAATGTGTAATCCACCAAAACGTGCGTAATTGTTATCGAAGGGATGGACTGATTTGTCTTCAAATCTATTGATCAAAACAAATGCATTCTGAGATAATTGGATTTCTCCCAGTATTCTGTGTCCTAGCATTGAGCGTCTTTTCTGGCGCAGTTTTTCATCATATTGTGATAGTTCACCATCAGCAACAAACCAATTTGTGTTTTTATTAGTTCCTGAATTAAATCTCTGAGAGAGATTATTCACGTTTAGGTCTACATAGGCTCCAGGTTCTTTGTCTTTATTTGAGGTCATTAAATTTACTTTTAAATAGACTTTGATTTACTAATATTTTGTCATTTTTGTAATTATCGAACCATTTAAACACAACATTCTGCTGATTAGGAGTATTAATTCCCGCCTTAATGTACATCCCCTTTAAGGCCGCAAGTTGTAATTTGAATCTTTCATTCTTCTCTTCATCTGAGCTTCCCCACCAGCCGGTCAGAATAATTGGTAGTAATTTGTTTTTGGGATCATCCCCAGTAATGAACCGTTCATAGAAATCTCTCCAAAAATTGGGTAATGGACAAACTATTAGTCCAGATTCTATGTCTTTGATAAGTTCATCAAAACTTTGGATTTCCAGCTCTTTTAAATTAATTTCCATATTTATGCATTCTTACTAATAAACATTTTTTCTATGTAACTGCTTTGGGGTATCCACTAAATTTAATGTATTGATTATACTTGCTAATACTAGTTTCAAATAATGGCTTTAGCGATTTAGGCAGATCTTCGTAGTTGATTTCCTCTAAGCCACCATAATACTCAATTAAGTCCTCAACTAGCTGCACCTCATCCACATGCAGCTTCGAATTAGCATTTTTAATTACTTCTGCAGGTAATTCAGGGCTATCCCAATCATAAAACAAATCACAATCAAAATCATCGTAATCTGCGCTAAGTGGTTTTGTCATTTTTTCGTAATCTTTGTCATTGTCCCAGTCCATCGTGTAAGTACATGTCTCAGCAAACACTTCTGAAGGGATTTGTGAGCTTTGTTCAATTGGTTGCCACTCATCATAAATTGCATACATTTTAAGAAATACTTTACGTGAAAGGGCAGTCTTATCTTCCTCAATAACTTTTAGAATAAGCAACAGCCTAGAACTAATTGTTTGCCAGTTATGTATCTCTTCGATGATATTATATATTTCATCAGGTGTGTTGTTTGGGCAATTGTTTGTCATGGTTAACTTTTCCATTATTTAGCAAATAAATTTCACCAACATTTTAGGCCTTTTGATTAGATTGGAGTTATACCTATTAATAGTATGGTAACTTGTGCAGTTATTGTAATTAAAACCTTATTTCTCTTAAACAATAGAGTCTATGATTGAGATGATTTTTAAGTAGAAATAGACTTTTTCTGAAGAAACCATTTAAATTATGAACATTTTATGCTCATAATCTCTGCACATTTAAACATAACTGTTTCACATATCCTTAAACCTCACTGCAAAACTTAGTGCCAAATAGATACTCAGTAAGTTCAAAACGAGCTTATGGCCTCACTGAGTGTAGTTTCTCCCCATAAACACTCAGGACTTTTCCCCCAGTGGATTTTCTATGCCACTGGGGCTTTTTAAGGAATATATCATGCTCATTTTTTTCATTCTTCTCAGTTTAAGTTTGATTTCATTTGTTATAATTAAACGATCAGAGTTTTATGAACACCAGTTGGTGTCAAAACAACTTTTCTCACCGCTCTTTGCTGCAATTATAATTTTAAAGAATGGATTGGTAGGACTTACTCTATCTATTCTTTTAGTTTTGACATTATCTGGCCCGTTGAGGGCAGAATACTCCCCAAAACAGCCTTCAATTAATTTAGAGGATGTTGAAAGTGGGCAATTATTAATGCGCTCAGGTAATGAGCTCAGTAGCGCCATTTTACTTTCAACCGACATAAAAATAGCTGTTGCTGGGTCTGCTAGTCGCACAATTGTCAGCCAACGCTTTATAAATACTGGTCAGACTTGGGCTGAAGGTGTTTATGTATTTCCAATTGGAGAAAATGCAGCTGTTGATACTCTTAAGCTCAGAATTGGTGAGAGATTTATAGAAGGTATTATAAAGGAAAAGTTAGAAGCTAAGATTATTTATGAAGAGGCGAAAGCTAAAGGTAAAAAAGCTTCATTGATAGAACAGCAAAAGCCAAACCTCTTTACGAATAAGATCGCAAATATTGGCCCTGGAGAGGTTGTGGTAGTACAAATCGAGTTCCAGTCGAAGTTACTGCCAAAAGACGGCTCTTGGGAGCTTAGAGTGCCACTCGTAAGCGCTCCAAGGTTTGATATGCCCGCAATAGAAGAGAATATCAAATTTGGAAATGCAGGGTTCTCCAATACGAATATCAATGCAGATTATAATGAAAATATTGATATAAAAGCTATAAAAGAGGAAGAGCTTTTCAATCCTGTTGAAATATCAATTGATTTAAATACAGGATTTGAACTTAATTCACTTAAAAGTGCTTTTCATAAGGTTGATATAGAAAAGCTTACAAATGGGCATCATAAGATCAATTTGCCTGGTCCTATATCTAGTGACAGAGATTTTGTGCTGAGATGGACTGCTAAAGATAAAGATACTCAAACCTCTTTGTTCAAGGAAACGCGAGCTGGTGAGGATCACCTTCTTTTGACGTTGAACCCACCTTTGACAAATAAGAATAAATATTCTCCAAAAAGAGAGATTATCTTTATCCAAGATATTTCAGGTTCTATGTCAGGAGAGCCCATGAAGCAGTCAAAAGTTGGATTAGAAATGGCCATTAGAAGACTGAAACCAAATGATAAATTTAATATAGTATTATTTAATGATCGTTATTCAAGTTATAATGAAAGCCCTGTTTTAGCTAGTGCGAGAGAGAAAGATAAAGCCATCAGGTATGTTCGACGATTGTCTGCGGAAAATGGTACTGAGATGTATCCAGCTCTTAGATATGCACTTAAAAACTTTAGATCTAACAAGTCAGTTCTGAAGCAATTAATTTTTCTAACTGACGGTGCAGTGACAGAAGAAAGTAAATTGTTTTCTCTTATTAATAATGAGCTAAAGACAGCAAGATTGTTCACAATTGGCATAGGATCTGCGCCAAATAGTTTCTTTATGAGTAGGGCTGCAGAAATGGGCCGAGGGTCTCACATACACATTGGAGATATGGATGAAATATCAACACGTATGGGAGAGCTTTTTAGCAAAATTGAAAACCCAGCAATCACAGACTTAGAGCTTAAATTACCCAAAGGATTTAGGGCAGAAATTTACCCAAACCCTTTACCTGATTTATATGTAGGCGACCCCTTATCCATAGCAATTAAAGGGGGTAAGGCTAAAGGTATTGCAGTTGTGACTGGTAAAATAGGAAATCAGAAATGGGTTGCTAAAATACCATTGGATCAGGGTGCTGAGCAAATAGGAATAGCAAAGTTATGGGCGAGGGAGAAGATTTCAAATCTTGAGCGAAGTAGAATTTCATTAAATCCAAATGAAAACCAAAAAGCACATATTGATAGTGAATTATTACAAACGGCACTGAACTATGGCTTGGTTTCCCGATTATCATCAATGGTAGCAGTTGATATTACACCATCTCGCCCAATTGGGGTTGATTTAGGTACAACAAAATTAAAAGCAGCAATTCCAGATGGTTGGGACCCAAAGCAATTTGATTATAATTACAATCAGATCGTTCCAGAAAAGTTGCAACAAATATCATCTCGTAATGATTGGTTTAACGCAGCCAACCTCATGCAAAAAACTGAAATGCAGTCGCTCCCTCAAACGTCACTGAATTGGAGGGTATCTATTCTATTTTCGCTTCTCTTCGTGTTGTTGGGCCTAATTACTCTATCAATTTGGGGGCGTAAAAATAATGTATAGTAAATTATTTACTGCGCTTGGTTGTTGTTTGGTTGTATTGGGCCTTATTGGAATAGCTAAAGCGGGCATGCTACCAATTAAAGCAATAATTGGGCAACATTATCTTGAAGTAGCTTGGAAAGAGTCCCTCAAGGCAAACAAGTTATCTAAGCCCTGGAGAAGTGCTGACTTTTATATGATAGGAGAGTTAACCGTCCCTAAGCTTAAGATCTCTCGGGTTATATTGAACAATGCTTCAGGTGAGGCCATGGCATGGGGAATTGGGCGTGTGAATAACGCCCAAAGCTCTTCAAAAAGTCAGCCTATTATACTAGCAGGGCATCGTGACAGTCACATGAAATTCATGTCTAAATTAAATATTGGTGATAAAATTGAATTAATGATGTCTGACAGAGTATTGAAAACGTTTATTATTTCTAAAACTGATATAACCAAAAAACCTGAGCTGGTAATGGCAGCGTTCAACTCAGAAAATGAAAGTCTTATACTCACAACGTGTTGGCCGTTTAACTCACAAAAGCCTGGTACTGAGCGATATATCGTAACTGCTGAAGCAGCTTTTTAAAAAAGAACTTTACATATCATGTACTAAGTAGTACACAGTACACATGAATAGTTTTGGATCATATATACGTGAGAAAAGAGAAGGGCTTCATGCTGATGATAAATCAAAGTCTCTAAGGCAAGTCGCAATCACTATTGGTGTTGAGCCAGCCTTTTTGAGTAAGGTAGAGCGAGATATTGTTTCACCACCTTCAGAAGGCAAAATAATAGCGCTTGCTGAGGTTTTAGATGAAGATACTGATCTTTTGTTAGCGATGGCTGGTAAAGTGTCATCGGATCTTCTTGCCATTGTCAAAGCGCGACCAAAACTCATTGGGGAACTATTAAGAGAACTTAAAGAACAACCAGATCATGCAGTATTATCGGTTGTGAGAAACATTACAGATGGAGATTGGTAGGAGAGATTATGATAAATTTAAAGAACGATAAAATGAATGTTAGATTTCCAGAAATATGTAATGAATATGAATTAGATATTAGTTTTCAGCGAACTCTCAGAATACCTGATGATGGGAATGACCATTTTCTTCCACCTGGTTTAGGTGAATTTCCCTTGAGGCACATTGAGGACTTTGATTTAGGGAATAAAGAACATTTAAAGAAGCGTGGTGGCTTAATCATGCCAATGTTCCAATCTGATGCCTTATGGTTAAGTTTTAGTGGACGTTCAAAGCGAAGTGTTGACCTTCCAATTGCAATTAAAGTTGCAACAGGGAAAATAAATGCAGTTTCAGGACTTGATTGGGAAGATGGATTAGAAGCTGATCCACAGAACTATTTGGTTGTGCCAGATCAACCTTGGCTAGATGGATTTAATGTAGGCAAGGGAACTGTGCGCCAATTTGTTGCTGCGCCTCTTGGTGAAGGTCTTACAGTTGAAGAACAAATAAATGCCAATAGTGATGTTGGAGGAATTCAACTTGAATTTATTCCAATGAAAAAAGAATATTTTGAAAGGCTAAAATCTGAATTCAGGGAATATCATGATAGTTCAATAAAAAGTTGCAAAAATATGTCTATGTCTATGTCTATGTCTATGGACGATATGGGCATAGGAGCGGGCGGCTCAATGCGACAAGAAATATATGAAGATGAGCATGGTATTGATGCTTGGGACTTAGATAGAGCTGAGAGATGCTTCATAACATTAGCAAATGCAGAGCAATGGTTATCCATAACTGGTGAAGAACCGCCCATGTCACCAATATCATCTGAAGAGTATACTGATGCTGGTTTGCCTTGGTTTGATTACTTTGACGAAGATAAGCAATCCATTGAAGGTGCAGAAGCGCTAGGTGACATTAAATCTATAAAAGATGTTTATAAAGAAAAAATTAAAAACTTGTTTGGTGGGGGGGCATCAAGCCAAAACAAATACGTTGTTGATGTTTCGCCCAAAAAGAAAGGTAATATATCAAACGGATTTTGGTGAAATATTACTTTTTCAATTTAAATCTATAAAACTCTCAGGGGTTACTTGAGCTATTTCATTAGAACAATGGTGCAAAGAATTAAACATATACCCTCATATGTCTAAACCATACTCAAGAACTTGTACTTTATTATTAGTTTAGTGGTTTCATTGTGATATAATTTTGTTTGGGTTTGATTTTAATGATGCTATGATTGTTAAATGAAAAAATTATTACAAATTACAGTTATAATTATATTATTCATTTTAGCTGCTTTATATTTCCTAGATGACCTTGAATATACTGAAGCTGAAAGAGAATGGTGCAAAGAGCATCGACCTTTGTTGCCCTTGAAGGCTTGTGCAAAAGAGTTTGGGTATTAAATGTATCAAAATGAAAAGATAAAATTTTGGGAGTTTGTAATAAATTACAACGTTCTTCTTTTAGGTTATCTGTATTTTATAATCTTAGTACTCATTGTTTTAAAACTTAGTGACAGTTACATTGGTGTTTTTAATGTTTGGCATCTCTTACTATACCTTACAAGTTTGATAGTCGCTTTTGGTTCTTGGATATATTGCATCAAAAGGTCTTGGTTGCTAACAAATTTCAGCATAGTCTATCGCTGTGTAATTATGGCATATCTTTTTGGTACACCATCAATATTATTTTTTATTACTGGTGACATAGCTTTAATGGCCGTGCAATCTCAAGGTATCTGGCTTGATACAAACTAGATCGATATCAATATGATTTATGAAAGAGTTGTATTAAATCAAAAAACTTAGATAATCATAAAAAAATAATTTCGCACATTGCCACAATTGAGACAAAAAATTGAAAATATCAATTATACTAATATTATGTATTTTTTTGCCACCTATAGGTATTCCATGGTTAGGATATGAGTTGTGGAAAAATCATAATAAAAAAAATGATGATGTTTGGAATAAAACTTCAGAAAAAATGGGCCCACTCAAAAGTGACTTTAAAAGCCAAGATGCTTATTTATCAGTTGTAGAGAATGAAATACGGATTTTTGAAGATGCATGGATAAATGGTGAATTGTTTAAAAATATACCATCTGACGTTAGAAATTTGTCATTTAATTGCAGAATATGGAGCAAAGAAAAATATGAAAAGCTCAGCTTAGATATAACTCAAACACCAAAGAAAGATTTAATAGAATATTGGCAATATCAAATAAATAAACAAGAAGATTCATGGAGCTCCATGTATGATGATCAACTGAAACTGGCGGAAATAACTAAGTCAAAGATTTTGAAAGAAATACAAGAAGGCTTAACTTGGCAAAGCATTTTGGATGGCCAGCATACTTCGATTGTAGGCCATGGAGTCAAAGTATCTTATGAGAATGAAACTTGGACCGTATCTTTTGGGGATACATTAAATACACTTGTACCAAAAGATTGGTATGCATCTCATGGGCCGTATTTTATAAAATTTAAATCATTTAATAACATCTGAAATAAACCATAAACAGAACCACCACCAACAAAAGGCATAACCACCATAGCGAAGCACGGGCATCATCCCTTCCATTTTAGATAATCGATCTCCAAGAATTAGCTTTTCAATTGAAAGCCCAATGAAAATGCCCACTGGAGTTCCAAAAATTAACACCATGAGCATAAAGTTATCAAGCGTTCCTTCAAACATATTTCATCCTTATTTATACTTTAATTTTTGGAAGAATGTTGGTTCACATGCAATACGTTCGCATGACCTCATAACAGACAGTGCTCCAACTTTACTCAACCCCTTCATTTTATCTACCACACAATTATCATAAATGCTGTTCATAATATTACACTCTGTTGGGCATCTTTGACCTTCAACTTCTTGAACGGTTCCAAATCCTGTAAGCCATGCGTCAGGGTTACTTTTACATATTTCACTAGGAAATCCTACCTGAGAACAATGGATATCAAATCCTTTGCAGTCCCAATTTCCAACTTGCTGAGCAAATAATATACTTGAAAAAAAAGAAATAATTAAAGTAACAACTAATAAACGCATGAAGTGTCCTAAAAACAATAAGTGTTAATACGATAGCATTATATAACTACACCTCAAGTATCTTGTTTGGCTACAGGTATTAGTTTCATTGCGATATAGTTTTGTTTAGGGTCATATAAAATGAGTTTAGGGAAAGTTGATGATGAAAATGATAATAAATTTTCTAATTCTTATATTTATGTCCTCACAAATCTGGGCAGAAGAAAGTGATGTAGTCAATGATTGGCTGATAACATTTGATGATACTACTTGTTGGGCTACCGCGCTTATAACAAAAGATCCTATCAATGATGAATATGATCCAAATAAAGACTTTCAATTTACAGTATCATTTCACAACGGAGTTTCATGGCCACAATTTACAATAATTTCAGTTACTCCAGGGAAGACTGTAACAAATGCATCTGTAAAGTTTAATGAAATAAAGTTTGATTTTGTCATAATCGGTGACACAGCTTTTTCACTACCAAAAGAGGATCGTGATATAATTTTCAATATGCTGAATAATAAAACACCTGAAATTATTTTAGAAATAAACAATAAAGAGATATTTCCTACGCCATCTGTTTCATTAAATGGCTTTAAGGAAGCATATAATGTTTTGAGTAAAATATGTTCTTTTAATAACCGCCCAAGAGCCATGGATGGGGTGAGTTGAAGTTAAATATCAAATTTACATAAATTACCCAAATTTGTGATGTCAAAACAAAGGACCAAAAAATGAATGAAATAAATGATAAAATAACCATTCATATTAATGATCTGATTAATCTTGGAAAAACACTATCGATTGAAAATAATATTACCATTCTAGAGAATGAAGGGCATGCTTATATTAAAAGCGAATGTTCAGATGGCGCTTACTGGCGTGGAGCAGATATGCAGGTAGTAAAATGTCTGCCAGGTTCAAAAGCCACTGATTTTACAGATGCTCTAATCCAATATAGTTATTCAGTTGATGAGCCGTGTCCATCGAGATTCCCGGAGTTAATGACTGGGCTAATAAATCGCATACAGGAGAAGGCCTACTATTTAGATTCTATTAATAAATATGAGTTTTATGAAAAAATTGCAGAATGTGCGCAAACTTTAGAGTTAGATAAAAACAATTTAGATAAGCAAACAATTTGTAGAGGAATAATTTTCAATCAACTTAGACTGCTTAATGAATGGAGGAACGAACTTTCACAAGAAGATGAAGCTCCAAATCTGTTAGATATGGGATGGAAAGTTTACTTTGGTTATGGGCGAAATGCAAATCAAGAAGCAATGCTTGATGAAGATAGATGTCCAAATGCTAAATACATTGGACCAGCAATCTTAGAAGACTTTAAATTTATAATTGATCAGAAGGGGTACGCATCAATAATCCAAAGCTTAGATTCGAATGTTTATGGTGTTTTGTGGGCTGTTTCACCGGAAGATTTCGAGAGACTCGATCTGAGGGAAGGTCTTAATATTGGCAGCTATAGAAAAGAAAGTATTCACGTAACTCCTTGTCTTCTACCTTTCGATGAAAAGCTTGATGTAATTGTATATATTTCTAATCGACCTCAAGGAAAAGTCCCTGCGCTTGGTTATATTGAGACAATAAAAAATGGATTAATTCTAGCCGGTTTTGCTAAAGATCAAATATCATATCTTAATGAATTTATAGAGCCAAATATTACTGATAATCAAAAAATAAAAACTGAAAATAAGCCCATAATAAAAAACCCATTTTTACCGAATGATGAAAGTCTACCATTCTTTGCCTACGGTTTGTTTAAATCTGATCAAATTGCGCACGAACGGATTAATTCTTATGTTAAAACAGTTGAATCTATAACCTTAGAGGGATGTTTCTTAGCAGAACGAGATGGTATCCCACTTTTGGGCTCTTCTGAGCAAATTAAAGTTGCACCTTCAGATTTCAAAATTAATGTCACACAAGTTTATGGTGAAGTAATAACATTTAATGAAAATGATTCTAGAAAGGCATATCAATCTATTTCAGAACTTGAGCCATCAAATATATATAGTTGGTCAACTGTAAAAATTAACAACAAAAAAGTGAACTTACTTGTTGGCAAAAAGATATTTAAAGGATCCCAAGCTCTTGATAATGATAGATGGAATATGGCGCATCATGATCCATTTATTGGTGACTTAGAGGCTATGATTAATCGTCTAAAGCAAGATGAAGATCGTTATTATAATGTTATTGAAGTTCAAGCAGCATATATAATGATATGGACAGGTATAGAGCGTCTCATTACTTTGAAATACTCTATGAAAAAGCGCACAGAAGAGGACATACTTAGACACTTATCCAATAACTCTGAAATCATAAATATCTTCAGTGAAAATTATCAAAAGCCAAATTGTTTTAGAGACATCTATTCGTCAACAAAACCCAAAGATAAAGTTTCATTCATATCTGGCGATACAATCAAGTGTATCAAATACTTAAGACAAATTCGCCATAATGTGGTTCACCGAGGTAAGGGTGGTTTTGCTGACAGTAATCTAACTCAAGTTGCTTTAGGTCTAGCTCATCAAATTTTTAAGGCGCTATATAAGTATTAAAACGTGTAGTTTAATTACTAAACAGCTGTGCCTGTTAGTATCACCAAGAATATGATAAAATAAAACTCTGTGAGTGGTGAGGTTTTAAAGGTGACAAAAAACAACCTATTAAAAGGTATCCCATGGCAATTTGGGCCTAACTGGCCAGGTGAAAGATGTGGTGCCAAAACCCGTAGAGGCACACTATGCCTGAGCCCTGCAAAGCAGCCTTTAGGCCGCTGTAGATTACACGGTGGAGCATCAACAGGCCCAAGAACCAAGGACGGTCTAGCAAGACTATCAGAGGCTAGAACTACACATGGGAAATATACAAAGGCAAAACGTGACGAAGCAAAGCTAAGAGCAGAGCAGGGACGTAAATTGCGAGCTGAACTTAAAGAAATAGAAGCTTGGTCCGTGGACCATGGTCATTTGGATAAGAACTGGAGAGATTGGTTTATTTAACCAAATATTTGTCTCAGGAACTTTAAGAAAAGGAAATAATTTTAGAGGGTTGATTACAGTGATGACTATATAGACACATTTCCCACAGATTTTATTTTTTTTTGAAAACTAAATTCATATTTGGTGTCATCAGTGTCATCAGTGTCATCAGTGTCATATTAATATACTTCAAACTAGCCCATTTGTGATGACACCTGATGACGTTGATGACACTTCTCGTAGAAAAAACGCCTATATAGAGAAGTTTTAATGATTGTATAAATACGTTTTTCTTATACTTCTCGTGTTACAAGCCATTCATCTACTGTTTGCTCAAGCCATCCTGCGGCTCGGCCTCCAGCCGTGAATTTAAATGGTTTTGGAAAGTTACCTTTTGCAATTAAGCCATATATTGTGCTTGGCCTTAACCCAATTTTTTGAGGTAAATCTTTCATACGTAAAACGCGCGTGAGATTAGTAGTATCAGTCATATCTTATAAACTCCTATTAGATTGTTATGGATACTAATTTAGTTATTAAGAAGTGCTCTGCTCTTAACTCTGCATTTTATTTAACTGATCTTGCCACCATCTTGCAGATGGAACTTTATCGATGAGTTCATCAAAGCCATTTTGGTTTGCATAAATAGTGGCTGATGAGTTTCGATCATTTAGTGATTTGACTATCCATTTGCTAAATTCATAAGCACGAAATGTTTTATACGAAGGAATAGCATCCTTGTAGAATATAATTAATGCAGGAATGAAGGCTTTAGCTTGGCTCCGAGCTAATTTGGCAGCTGTATTTAAATAGATACCACGGCGTTTTTTATATTGGAGATGGTTATATTTTAACAGTTTTATGGCCTTTCTTTGAGGCAAAAGGCATAATATTCCACGTTGATCGGTGTTTTTGATAGCATAACTAGCCAAACTCAGCTGCCAAGTATTGCTTGAGGCTAATCTGCCCGTTTTTTTATTCGTTAAAGCTAGGTGGAAGCCTTCTTTGAATATCTCATGTGTTGATAGCTTTTTTAAAAAATGTTCTTTCATGAGCTTTTTTCTATATACTTTGACCATTCAGACATGAGATCACGTCTGCGCTCTAGCTGATCTCCTCTTCTGTATGCAGCTTCAGCTTGATTTTTAATGGTATGTGCAAGTGCCAGTTCAATAGTTTCATTTTGGAATGTATGAGCCTTATCTGCCGCCCAATCCCTGAATGAGCTTCTAAAGCCATGTGGAGTATAAGGATTAATTTTCATCTTGCGCATTAAAGCTAACATTGCCCCAGAGCTTAATCCTGTTCTTACTTTCCAACCTGAAAATATAAATTCATCTGTATTACGCTTAGATTTAATTTTTTTAAGAATATTGATGGCTCGCTCACTTAGAGGAACTCGGTGTTCTTTGCCTGACTTCATCCGATCTGCTGGGACAGTCCAGGTTTTTTCAAGAAGATCTATTTCTGACCATTTAGCACCAATGACTTCACCAGTTCTGGCAGCAGTTAAGATCAAAAACTCTAGAGCTAATGTAGAATTTCCGTTTCTTCTACGTAAGTCTGATACGAAACCGTCTATTTGCGCATATGGTAGGGCAGCATGGTGTTTTACGCGTTTAACCTTAGCTGTTTTAGCGAGTAGTTTATCCAAGTGTCCACGTAATCGAGCAGGGTTTTCACCCTCAACATATTTGCGCGCGCGCGCCCAGTCCCAAATAGTTTCAATGCGCTGGCGAATTCGGCTAGCAGTTTCTGCTTTTGAGAGCCAGATTGGTTCTATAGCTTTCAATACAAGTTCAGTATCAAGGTCAGATATGGGCAAATCACCAAATACAGGATAAACATATGTTTTAAGAGTATTTGACCATTGTTGTGCATGTTTTTTATTTTTCCACTCAGGTGCTTTAGTGGATATGCATTGTTCTGCAGCATTTTTAAATGTGATGTTTCTAGTTTGAAGCAAAATTTGTGAGCGTCGTTCTTTTTTTCGCTCCTCTAATGGATCTAATCCTTTAGATAGTATTTGCTTACACTTAATTGCTTCATCGCGAGCTTGCCCCAATGATAAAATGGTAATTGATCCTAGCCCCATTTCCCTTTGTTTAAAAGTATTGGGTGATTTGTACCTAAAAAGCCAAGATTTAGTACCTCCTTTTGTGACCTGTAAGTATAGGCTAGGACCACAACGATGATACCCCGCTTGCGTGATTGACTGTACGCTCCTAATTGAATTTAAATTAGCCATATCTTAAATCTCTACCCACAACGCTACCCACAACAAAGTCGCATATTTTGCAGAATATAGCCAGCCTTTATTAGACAATAAATTGTATAAGTTATTGTTTTTAAATGTATAAAATAGACTTTGCTAGATCTTAATGGAGAAGGGTAAAGCGGACTGTCTCTCCGTCACTTAATTAGTTGGTGCGTAATTGGATGTTTTATTTCCAGATTTCTTCCATTCAACAATACCATCTGTCAAATGATAGACGTTTTTCAAGCCTACTTGATCGATTAGTGCATTGCCAAGCATCTCAGTTCTGTTTCCTGTCCTACAATATAACAAAATTGGTGTTTCTGGATCCTTAGCTAAGGAAAAGAATTTTTCTTGAAAATCCTTGTGAAGCTGTCCGTTTTCTGTGAAGGCTGTAATTGTTTCTGCTCCTTCAATGATACCAGTTTCAATCCATTCTTCCTCTCGGCGGATGTCGATTACAATATAACCATCTTTTTGGAGCTCAATAAACTCAGTAGGGGTGGATTGGCCTAGAACAACAGGCATCTGTACATTTAATAATTCAATATCAAATATGAGGGTCGCATTTGGCGGTATTGACGCGCCAGCACCAGCACTGCCATACCCTAATTCTGAGGGAATGGTTAGTGTGCGTTTTTCTCCGACCATCATACCTAATACGCCTTGATCCCATCCCTTGATTACGCTCCCCTGGCCAAGAGTAAATGTAAAAGGTGTTCCACGGTCTAAAGAGCTATCAAATTTTGTACCATCAGTTAATTTTCCAGTATAATGTACTGAAACAGACATTCCGTTCGCTGCCTCGGCACCAGAACCTTTTTGAGTGATTTCAATTTTTAAATCCAAAGTACCTGCCATTGTAAATCCTGTGCTTTGTAAGGCTAAGCTGCCCATAATTATAATTGATAAAATTTTATTTAACATTTTGAGCCCTTTAAAATTTAATTAAAGCCAACCAGCATTGATTTGGCGTTTGTGAGCAACCATCGCGTTGCGCATTAATATAGCAACTGTAACAGGTCCAACACCACCTGGCACTGGTGTAATCCATCCTGCAATGTTTATCACCGCGTCAGTATCGACATCACCAACAATTTTTTGTCCTTCTGGGGTGTCTATTTGATTGATACCAATATCTATAACTACAGCTCCTGGTTTAATCATATCTTGCTTTACTAGATGTGCTTTTCCAACGGCAACAACAACAACATCAGCACGTCTTGAATGCATTGCAACAGATCGTGTCATATGATGGCAAACTGTCACTGTGCATCCCTCGGCCATTAGCATCATAGCTATGGGTTTTCCTACAATTTCTGAGTGTCCAATCATTACGACTTCTAAGCCTTCAAGTTTTAGACCTGTTTCTTTTATTAGGGCAACACTTGCGGCTGCAGTACATGGAGCTAATGCAACGTCAGAATAAACAATATTACCGATAGACGCTGGGTTCATTCCTTCCACATCTTTTAATGGATGTATGGCTGATTGTAATGATCTTACGTTTATGTGTCCTGGGACAGGTCGTTGTAAAATAATACCTAAAACTTTTGGATCATCATTAAAAGAAAGTATTCTTGTCTTACATTCGTCCTGTGTTATTTCTGGAGGCCAATTAACTTGCTTAAATGGCATTCCTGCTTGATCAGCTCCTCTAGCTTGATTGCGTACATAAACAGCAGCTTCTGGAACATCTCCTATTAAAATTGAAACAAGACTAGGTAATTCTACAAATTGGTCTGCATATTCTTTAACTTCAGCAATAATACGTTTTTTAACAACGATGCCATCAATTAATCGATTATCGGTAATGTTTGTCATCTGTATTCCTAGCAATCTTTTTCGATTGTTTTTTGTGAGTTAATAAATATCTTTACTTAATTCAACCAATAACTTGTGTGTTAATCATGTCAATTGATACTATCGACAAACACTGCTTAATATCAGACATGGAATTTTAAAATGGAGAAATAAATCATGGCAAAGGTGTATTTTATAGTGCTAATAAAAGTGAATCTGATCCAATAAAAAAGCTGCTTATAATTTGTTAGCCAGAAACGCTTTGGAAAAGGCAGGAGAAAAATTTATAGCAATGGCTAAAGTTGGAGAAAAACTTACTGTTTATGAAAATGGCGTTAATCAAAGTACGGTTTTAATTGAGTCCAATACATATGATGACGCCATAAATGCATACCACTCTGTTGACTACCAAGAAGCATTATTAGCTTTGGATAATTGTGCAGATAGAGATATAAGAATTTTTGAAGGCATATAAATAATATTTAGAAATTAGGAAGTTCAATGCTAGAATTATTCATTTCAGCTATGATGTTAGGCTTTCTTTTTAATGCAGCTCCAGGTGTAATATTTACAGAAAGTTTAAGACGTGGATTGCAAGGAGGGTTTAAATCTGCGCTTTATGTTCAATTTGGTTCCTTAGTGGGCGATTTAACTTGGGCAATCCTTGGTCTTGGCGGTGCAGCAGTACTTTTTGAGATAACAGCAATTAAAATACCAATGGCAATATTTGGGGGGCTTCTGCTAGCTTGGCTTGCTTTTAGTAGTTTTATTGATGCTACAAAGAAAATTCCACTATTTCAACCAGTCTTAAAAAAAGATGATAGGTCTGAATTAACCATTGGTGTAGCTCTTTCTTTATCTAACCCCATTAATATTACTTACTGGGTTGGAATGGCTGGAATTATTGCAACTTTAGGAGTTTCAGAGACAACTAGTGTGTCTTTTATTGTTTTTTTGGCTGGTTTTATGCTTTCATCAGTTATTTGGTGTTTTTTGTGTGCAGGGTTTATTGGGCTTGTTAGGACGGCAATAAACCAAACTGGATGGGTACTTATTAATATTGCTTGTGGAATTGGGCTGGCTTACTTCTCAATTGATGTACTTATGAGTACTTATATATCCTTGAATTAATATTACTTTGTTTTTGTACACTTAGGTGTAATTGCCTTTAATAGGTTCTCACCAGATTTGATTGATTGTGGCAACGCATCTATAACCTCATCTATTATTTCAGATGTAATTTCTGCAATTTCACACAGATAATCAGATCTTTTTCCGTTTGGATTATCTATCAACCATTCTTGAAATTCGCTTTCTTCAAAATAAATACCAGCGGCTGCGCCAGCAATTGGAAGCATTGTTATTATGCGTTTTAAACGAGCTTTCGCTTTTATTTTTGAAATAGTCTTTTTAATTTCTTTTCTGTGTTTAATAGTATTTGAGGTAACTTCGGCGCTTAATTTTGCGACCATAAATGTCTTTTGAAGAGCCCAAATTGACGTAAAAACAGTTATTGATGCTAAAGAACATAATAACCAAATTAAAAATACTGTATTTTTAAATAATGATAACACAAAATTTTCCTATTACGTTACAAGAAACCTTAGGTAGTTATATCAATTATTTTTTTGTTGTTCCAATGTGGCAATGATAGAAGGCAAACGCTTACCTTGCAACATCATATGATCACGCATTAAATTACATGCATGCTCGCCATCCCCAGATAGAATTGCATCACAAATGATTTTATGCTCATCAGTTGATTTATTTAACCTGCCTCGAATTTCGTATGGCATAGTTCTATAAGAGTTTAGATTTATTTGGAGTTGCCTTAGTTGCTCAATGAGCCAATCATTTCCGCTCGCATTATGAATGGCAGTATGAAAATCTAAATTTGCCATCGCATATTCTGCATTATTTTGAACTTCTGCGGCTTGTATGCATTTTGTTAAGCCGCACTCGATTGCTTCAACGTTTTCTTTAGTAAGCGATAACGCCGCTAATCTGCATGCCATACCTTCTAACTCTGCAGCAACTTGAAATAAATCAAGTAATTGTTTTGCACTTAACACTCTAACAAATGAGCCCTTTCTTGGACGTGTTTCTAAAACTCCAGTCTCAACTAGTGTCCGTATAGCTTCTCTTATGGGTGTCCTTGAAACGCCAAATCTTTCAGCAAGAGCGGTAACTTCTAGTTGATCTCCTGGCTTTAGAATGCCTGAAGATACTTCTTTGCGGATATCAGAAATTAATTTGTCAGCTGATCGGGCCATCTTAGTTCACTGCTTTTGTTGTAATAATAAATATACTATTTTCTAAATGGATGCAATAAACAATAATATGTATTTTTATATCTTGCATATGGATACATATAATGTACTACTTTATCAACGCACTTGGAATCGCCTAGTGTGTTTGTTTTGGGAGGAACGAATGAGAACAACAATACTGGCTGCTACAGCGGCCCTGTCACTTGCTGCAAGTGGCATAGCACAAGCGGAAGAGCTTCGCTTGTCTCACCAATGGTCAAATAAAGATGTACGCCACAAAGTGGCAGAGATCGTAGCAAACGAAGTTGCTGCTGCAAATGTAGATCTAGAGATCAAGATCTTTGGATCAAAATCACTCTTCAAACCACGCGAGCAGTATAAGCCGCTAAGTCGTGGCCAATTAGATATGACTGTTTTCCCACTAAGTTACGCGGGCGGACAACAACCAGCATTCAACTTAACGCTTATGCCTGGATTGGTTAAGAACCATGATCACGCAGCACGCTTAAATGAATCAG
>Ga0209534_10000713_pt1 | contig 37040 bp, 15 predicted proteins | sample COG_07_FD_184751 | JGI IMG/M metagenome (GOLD analysis project Ga0209534, IMG submission 184751) | Pelagic Microbial community sample from North Sea - COGITO 998_met_07 (SPAdes) (version 2) | ecosystem: Environmental > Aquatic > Marine > Neritic zone/Coastal water | place: Helgoland, sampling...
GTTAGTTGTCGAAGCTCCAGTTTGGTCGTTATATGTTGTTTGCGCATTACTTGTTGAGTTAGGTCCTCTTGCGTAAGCATAGTCAAAACGAGTAGCACCAGAACCAGTTCCAGTTGCTTGACTATCATCAGTAGCAATTAATCTTAATCCTTGAGTGCCGCTAACATAATATTTTAAACCGAATCTTGTCTTGGCATTAGCTGAAGAACCACCATTAACAACTTGGTTATGAACAAATCCTGATCCTTCGTTTAAGTCTGCTACAAGGTTTGTTATTACATTACTAGTAATACCTGCACTACCACCGCCAGTTCCACCGGTATCTGTTGTGCCTGCTATTGTATTAAATGTATGACTTGGCATCTTTTATTTCCTTTACTTATTATGAACAACGTGTCCATTAACAATATATGTACTGTCTCCACCAACAGTCAGTGTATATACATCCTTAATCTGTTCTGGTGATTTATCAATTGAAGTTACTTCTTCATCATAATATTCATTTGTTTCAGAATTATATTTCTTCAATATATCTCCTACCGCAAGTTGTGTTAAATCAAGGTTTGGATAATCTAAGGTTTCAGTATTTTCTCCAAGACATTTCCAACCATCAGTTGTTAAGAATGGGTGAGTACTTGAAACAAACATATCACTTCCGTTTATAGAATAATAATAATCTCTTAATTTGAAAGTTCTAAATCCTTCAATTTCTTTATGTAAACCATCTTGACCAATAACGTAATGAACTTCGTCATCTTCTTTGTTTGAGTATTGATCGTAAGCTGAATCCAACGTCATAATGCTTACTGTATTTGTATCAACATTCCATCTATATAAATTAGCTGACCCAATGAAACACCCAGACCCAGATGCTTGTGCATTGGCTTCAAATCTCCATGTAGCAACTTTAGTATCTTCATATCCTGACTTTCGAGCCCAACATTCGATAATTTCAATATCTGTTTCATTATCAGTACCAGCAACTGGACCATAAGCAGCTGCTGTTGCCGCTGCTGAAACGGACGCGCCTGATGATGTGCTTGCCGTAACATATCCTGTATCTGTTATAATAGTACCGCCCGTAGTCTTAAGAACACATCGAGTTGTGTCTGGTGTTACTGAGTTTTCTTCCCATATTGTTGTTGATTGGCCACTCGTTCTTGAAACAAATGCGCCAGTTGATTGAGTGTAATACCCAAGAGGATCTCCACCAGTTCCAGTTGGAGTAAATCTGATTTCTGAACCACCGCCTGATCTTGCGCGATAATAAATATTACAAGAGGAAGTAGAAGTAATTGGATCATTTACACCAAAATTCCCGCTGTAATGATTATCCGATTCTCCGGTAAGGAGTGTGCCACCTTCTCGAGCAACAATACTTGTAGCTCCTGGCCAACCGTTTAGAGAACCTCCACCGTTGGCAGTATATCCAAAAGCAACTGCTCTTATTTCAGATGCGGATATTACAGTAAAACACAAGTGCCATCTTTGATAACCTGACCATGTTGGTGTTGTTCCGTCGGCCCAGTTTATATTGCTAGAAAAAGTTGGTGTATGATTTGAAGTACTAAGATCTAATAACATTTGTGCAGATTTTCCAGCCGCCGCAGCCGTTTCAGTAAAAGTAGTATCAGCTGATAATATACAATTCATAAACGGAGTTGAAAAATTTATGTTATCATTAGTAGAAGATATTGCATAAGCACCCGCATGAGTTTTAATTCTTCCTACATTACCAACGATATTTTCCAATACTCTTTGATTGTCAATAACTGACGTGCCTGCTATATTAATCGACATTATTAATCTCCAGTTAACCTATTAGTAGCTGCTATCAGCTCAGCCAAATTATCTTCTTCATTATCGTGTTCTGGATATTGAATCCATTCTTCCCATACATTGCCATCAGCGTCTTCTCTTTCGATTTTTGATGTTTTAAATAATCCTGTTAAAGCCATTTCTTATGCTCCCCAACTTGTTGCGGTAACTGAATGAACAGTAGAATCCCAAGATGTTATAACAATAATCCAGTATCTTGCAGTTGTCCAATCAGGTTCTGAATCATTTTCAAAAAGCCAAGTTTTACCACCGCCAAATGTTAAATCGTGCAAGTCAGTTGATCCGTCAACTAAATATGTAAATTGATCACCGCCTGTAGTACCAGTTATTCCAGTAATTATTACATCACTACCACTTAATGTTAAAAACTCTTGAGTTTCTGCGGCCATAGATTGGGCAAGATTTGCTGTACCTTGAGTTCTTGTTGCGTAACCTGGTTGAACATTATCGTATTCACCATTAACTCCAGTAAGATTTTTAAACTGCATACCAGTTAAAGCACCACTAGTCGTTCTATCTATTACTGTTGTTCCGCCTATTTTAATTGCCATATAATTAAACTCCTGGGTTCACTCCGGCCGTTGGTCCGTAATTACAAAACACACTTAATGGACCTACGTTAGCCGTCGAATAAAATGTACCTTCATTACACACAATCTTAATTCTAAAATCTGGATCTGAAGAGTTAAAGTTTGCAGTAGTATGAGAATCATTTCCTGAGCTTGAATCTACTTCTGCAGACCAGCCAAAGAACACCTGCGATGAAGCACAATTATAATAAGTTCCTGCTGCCAAGCCGTCATCTGTTGGCAAAGGGCCATAACTGTGACCCGAATTACTTCCGCAATTAGATCCTGAACAGTTCTGAGTGCCAGGGTTATATTGAACTTCTACTGATGATATTCCAGTTAATCCTGTATAGTTTGCATATGTAGTATACTGAGTAGATCCGTTTCTCGAATCACCTGAACCATAAGTTACATTAACTCTATTATTTGCTGCACTATGAAGAAACGACATCCAGGCTGCAGCCCAAGGAGTACCTGATCCAAAAGAACTTGCTAGGTTATCCCATTGATTACCAAGACCACCTAAAAAATTTGAAAACGAGGATGATGGAGCCGACACTGCATCAAAAGGTACCGCTGTACATCTTGCTACACCATCAGGCCATATTACACCACTGATTGTCCAATATCTATCGCTTGACCAAGTAGGTGTTGATGTAAATGAAAATTGAGAAATAAAGGTTGGGGTATACCCAGCGGATGCACGATCTAAATATATGGTAAAATGACTACCGATTTGACCTGCACTAAAAGCTCCAGCAGGAGCTACAGAAAACTGCAAGTTTTGAGTCATCGCGAAACTAAATGCAGCATAACCTTGAGTAGATGCTGTACCGCTGTCTGCATCTCCTATTGGTATTGCACCACTAGATGGAATTGTTATTACATCCGGATGAAAATCCGTAAAGTTAACATCTTCAAAAAATGTTTCATCACCATTGGAAGTGCCAATAACTCTTGAATCGTCAATTACCGTTGTGCCGGCTAGTTTAATCGCCATCTTCGTCCTCCAGACTATTAGCGTTTTAAGTATATAGTTTATTTATACTTAGTCTCTTCTTTCAATATCAGATTCTTCGAGTTTGTCTCCAAGCCATACTTCAATTACTTTAGCGGTTTCGGTACCAACATTTGTTGCTCTATGCCAAACATTCTTTGGAATGTCAACACTTTGCCCTTCCCAATAGATACGAGATTCTGTTCTGTTCATACCATGATCAAGTTCCATTAATATAGAACCTTTTACAACATGCCAATGTTCAGATCTGTGTTTATGTTTTTGGTCGCTTAGTGATTGTCCTGCATCAAAACTTAGTTCTTTAACTCGCCAAGATCCGTTAGAATCTAATATTTTATATGTACCCCATTTACGCTGAGTCGTAGGTTGAGACCATTCTTTTAATATCCAACTTGATGAATTCTTTTTATCTTCTCCACCAACTCCAAACTCAAACTGAATACCTTCTACTGCCATCTCAGGGATGTTGTCTGATGTTCTATCACCACCATTAACAAATATAATGGTATCGTGTGGATACAACAATTTAACTTGTTCTAAGCAATGTATCGCGCTTCCATCAGAATCATCAAAATCAATAACTGCATCAACACATGCTAATGCCTTAACGATTGCTGCTCTTTCTTTCCAAGGCATAAATGCTCTACCTTTCTTTCGTATTAACCATTCGTCAGAATTAACTCCAACGACAAGGTTAGTACCAGAAAGTGAAGCATCTTTTAAATATTCAATATGTCCTGAATGAATTGGATCAAAACCACCTGTCGCAACTACAGTAATCATTTGAGCGGCTCCATGAAATAATCAAATACAAAATTAGTATCTTTAGTTGCTAACATTTCTTTTGGAATATCAACTACATCAGGGTGGTAATACCAATCTTCATAAGGATAACCATCAGCGTGGAATCCAACATTTGGAACTGCACAAACATATCCATGTTCTTCTAATATCTTTTTGGCAGCATACTTTTTATCTGTACTTAAACGATACGAATCATGTTCAAAAGTAATTATACCAAACTTGAATTTATCCAAAGGCATTTTTTCTAATACCGAGATTGATAATTCATCACAATCAATTTGTAAATAATCTATTATTGGATCCATGCAATGTTTGTAAAATAAATCTTCGTAATTTATTTCAGTTGCATCAGCACAAATTACAGTATTGTTTCTTGCTTGTCTAAATTCATAACACAAGGCTTCAGAGTTATCTACTGAAATACCTTTCCAACCAAACTCCTCTTCAAGCAATGCTGTATTATTATGAACATGCGGATCTCCTGAACCAATCTCTAAATAAGAACCATTCTTTTTACCTCTATATGCAGATAAGACAAACATATCTTGAAAATGTTTAGAGTGATTTACATGAATCTTTTCTATACCAGGAAATAAGAATTTATATCTTTCAAAATCTTCTTGAGTATATGGTATAATGTCAGGATAGAAATTCCAATCCAATGCCAACTGAACTTTTTCTCTAAGATGTTCTGGTAATTTACGTTTATGTTTTAAATTAAAGAATAATTGTTTTCCATCTTGTTGAGCAGTAATAGACCATTTAGCCAAAGCTTGAAAATATTCTAAATCTATTTTTCCTGGAAATCCTAATTCTTCATTAGGAACAATATCTTCAATATCTAACGCCAAGTTGGCGTGTAATAAACAACTTTTCCATTTCTTCATCTTTTCGTAAACAGCACATAAAAGATAATGCGCCTCAGGTCTTTTTGGCATTAACGCCGCAGCGTCAAGTAATGCTCCTTCCGTTGTAAAGTTTCTATCTCTTTGCCTATCATAACATCGAGCAATACCAATTAATGATTTATATTGAAGGTTAGTATCTTTAGAAATATCAGCAGTCTTTAAATATAAAGATACTGCCATTGCACCATTTTCTATTTTATCATAACACTGGGCCAAATTATAAATCTTTACTGGATTCTTTGGATCCATGATATGAGTTGTAAGTACATCTTGTAAATTCTTTTTATCATTTACATCAACAACATCACTCTCTGTAATGTATCTTTTAATCTTCATTATTAACCTCTCCTCACAAAATCAAAGAATAATTCTTCAGGCATTTTTAATAAGAATGTACCATTGTCTTGATAACCAAAAGCAATAATTACATTACCATCTAAGAATACCATACCAGTCGCAAACTCAATATTATATTCAAGACCTGTCGTAGGATCTTTTTGAGTACCTAAGAAATGGAAGTCCTTTGTAAAATGTTCTAATTTCCAATCTTTATCCCATACAATTACTCTATGATTGTAATGACCATCTTTACGTCCAAACGCGTCTTTCTTTAAATCAACTTCATGAGTTAAACACATGTGTCGACCTTCGCCAATTGGATGTACTTGAGTACCACCTCTTAAATCTCTCCAAAGACCACGTTCAGTACCAACCTTTTCTTCGGTTAAATGAACCGTCTCAGTTGTACCTTTATCAATGTCAAATTTTACAAGTTCAGTAGGATTAGTCCATTTAACAAAATGCCATGGCATATCAACAACTGGCATCCAATTCTTTTCACAATATGTTGCATCATCTCCTGGAGCAGGAATGGGAAAACGAGCAACTTCTTTCCATTGACCTTCAATATATTCTAATTCTTGAAGCTCCATTCTACCTCTACCTTTATCGTCATAACAATCTCGACGTACTCCGCAAAGGAATAAACGGCCTTCCCAATTAAAGAGACGACCGTCTTCAAGACCAATAAAGTTCCATGTAGGTTTAGTATCAAGTTCTGTTGTATCAATCCTTTGAGCATGGATAATTTCTAAATCACCATTTAGCTCACACATAACATTATATGTTGTTAACGTAATATCGTTTTCAGGATGGATGTATTGAAGAGGACCCCAGACGTGAGGCCAATGTTTTCCTTCGGAATGATAAAGAGTATAATTAACATGGCGGACATTCAAAAGAATCCTTCCTTCATGTAGAAAGATGGAAGGATTCATAATCCCTGTCTCGCCGGTTAACTCTTTGGGTAGTGTAATTGGGTGGATGCTTCCGCCACGTTTCAGTGCATAGTGCACCAATCCGTGATGCCGTAAATCATGCATGTTGACTCCATAATGTAGATCAAAATTTTATTTATTCATTTAAGACCAAGGAATTGCTTTCTCAGTAGTCCCTTGTTTTGCTATCTTTTGTTGAATAGTGGTATCGTAAGATGCTATTAGATCAGCAGATAATCCTGCTTCTAACCATTCTATAACCTTTGCTTCTGTTAAACTAGAAAAGGCAACGAAATCGGACTCAGCAACACTACTAGCGGTCTGTGTATGATAGCCAACAATACTTGCTGCTTTATCTCCGTCGATACCTTTTCTTCTCCATTGTATTTTAACAACAGAATCTGTTAACGTAGCTCCGTCACCATTGACTTCGTCTTTGGTTTCAAAGTTAACTATTTCCCAAGAATAAGTCATTGTTTAAGACCTTATTCTGGAGCTGCAGGATCTTCACCAGGTTCTGAATCTGGTTCCGCAGCAGCTAAAGGTGATACTTCATCTTCGGGTGCCCAAGGCATCGCTGCATCAGCAACTAGTTCGTCGTCAATCTTCTTAGCGACAATTCCTGAAATATGATCAGCATATCCCTGGTCAGAATTTACAACGTTTTGAACCCAACCAACAACTGTGTTTTCAGTTAGATCGTCAAATGCTGTAAAAGAACCAGCAGGAACGTTTTCAGCAGTAAAAGGTGTAGCTCCTGAGAACTCTCCTTCGTTACCATCGCCGTCTACTCCAACAACTTTCCAATATGTTTGAACAATAGCTCCGGTTAATGTCGCGCCTTCAGCATTTACTTGGTCTCTTTTCTTCAAACCAGTAATACTCCAAGTCCACGTATAATCTGTACTTAGTGCCATTTTTTTTCTCCGTAATTAATAACTTATGTTATATTTCTATTTATACATTGTTTGTATTATATCAAAAACTAGTTCATATGTCAACTAGTTTATGACAACTTTTTTACCAACTCTGAAACCATGTCTTTAAGATCGCTGATTTCTTGTTGCTGTTTATTTATAATGGTTTGCTGCTCTTTAATTGCTTCAATTGTTAGAGCAACCATTCTACCATATTCTACCGTCTTGTAATTCTTACCTGATTTTGAAGTACCTAACAATTCTGCTTGAGAAAGTTCGCCTTCGACATATTCAGTATCAGGATTACCTTGATGTAAATCAAACGGTGCAGGCATAACAAGCTGAGGTAATACTTTTTCAACTTCTTGAGCAAGAACACCAACATCATTGTATTTCTGTTCAGGATGGAATCCTGCTTCACCTGCCTCATCAGTCCAATCAAAAGTAACACCTCTTAATGTACATAATTTTTCAAGTGCATTTTCAATTGGCTTAATGTTTGTTTTTAATCTTTCATCAGATGAATAAGCAATAACATTATATCTTGCTCTTAAATTACCACCAAGCTGACAGTCATTATTTACCATACTCAATGTCATTGGCCAGTAACCATTATAGGTTGACCAAGAAGTAGTATTATTACTTCGACCACTCAATACGTAAAATACGTTAGAGTTCTGGTGAACCATTGAGGTATAATGGTTCACATCTCTCATGTATAGAGTAGGTGAACTACCTTGAATAATAATCTGATTACCAGGAACATTAATTTGGTAAAGATTTGAAGTACTTGCTGGGTCAACATAGTAGCCTGTGTTGTTTCTGTCATAGAACAACGTAGCACGCATATCATCTCTACATACAATTCTAGGACCGATAGCAGCTCTCCACGATCCGTTGTTGATAATCAACATACCGTGGTCACTTAACTGATTAGCTCCACCTAACGAACCTGCGTTTGGATGCGACCATGCAATACCATACATATTTGCAGCTGAAGTACCAGCAGAGTTCGGTCTATAGGAAGAACCCATTGCGAATACACACTGTAATCTTGTAGAAGTATAAGTACCAGTTACACCAACACCGTAGTTTAAGAATGTATGATATCCATTTTGTTGTGAAGTACTCCAATAAGAAGTACTTGCTGGATTCATATAGTATCCAGTGTTATTTGAATCGTAGTAAATACCGGCATACATAGCGCCGCCATTACCATTGTTAACATCCAACATTGGAATAGTACGCCAAGATCTCCAAGTAGGCCATGAACTTCTGAATCGTAAGTTCTCAATTGGTCCACCAACCATCTGCCAACCATAACCAGAAGTATTACTATTTCTATAATGGAATGCCTGTGTACCAACCCAATGAGATGTACCTGATGGCTGGTTGGGTGGACTAGACCAAGAATCAATAAAGCCTGAACCCCAAGTACTAACAACGTTCATGTCGACTCGACTCCAACCCATAGCACCAGTCCAATAGTTGGTATCACTTGTTCTCTGAGCTCTTGATCTGTAGAATTCACCAGAGTTTCTTGTATGACCAGGCAGATTCATATGAGCCATTGTTCTATTACTTACACCTTCAAATCGCGTTGATCTTAGAGATGCGCCATCGAAGTAGTAAGCAGTATTATTTCTATCGTAATAGATATAAGCTCGAGCATCGTTCATATATGATACGCCGAACTGTTCAGTACTTGTACTTCCTGGACTTATTCTAAAGGCCCAGCCACCACCGCTGTGTAATAGACCAAAACCACCACTATCGTAATATAAGTAACCACGACGATTCCCAGATGCACCCTGAGAACCGTTATATCCAGAGTATATAATCAATCCACCAGAACCACTTGCACCATCTAAGTGCCAATAAGTTGAACCTGGGCTGTAGAAGTGACGGCCTGTTGCTTGGTTATATAAACCTTGGCCTGCATTATAGTTTCTGAACCAATTATAGTTATAAAGATTGCCAACTGTCGTTGTATTAAATCTTGAATCACCAGAACCTGAACCGAAGTAATAAGCAGTGTTATTTCTGTCGTAGAAGATATTAGCTCTTACATCATTCATATACGAAGTAGAGGCAAAGTTACCATAATAAGCAGTATCATCTCTATCATAGTAAATGTTAGCTTGAACTGAACCATTTACAAAAGTGGTTCCACCTACATACCATTGTAAGTATAGGTTATTGCCTGAACGAGAATCTAAGTGTAAGTTACCGTTTGTAGTCGCAACCGAAGCTTCGTTATTATATCGACCATTTGTACCAACAGCAAGGTATCTACCCCAACTTGGGTTAGGTCCGTGTAATGCACCACCTCTAATTCTTAAAGCAGCATTAGAAGTTGAATTAGGATCTAAGTAATAACCGGTATCATTATTGTCATAGAAGATTGGTGCACGAGCTGAAGCAGAGTGGAATGAGTTACCACTGTTATCTATTCGTAACGACCAACTACCACCACTATTTAAGAAACCAATTTCATTTGAGTTGGTAGCATATACATAACCACGAGCATTATTGCCTGAAGTTGTAAATAGAATCTGCGAAGTACTACTTGTTGAATACAATCTGAATCTTGAAGATGAATCAGAGTACCAATGCATTGCTGTTGCTTGGTTATATAAACCTTCACCGGAGTTATCGTTACGGAACCAGTTTCTTGCATAAACCTCATTAGCACGAACAGACACATTAAAATTAGAAGCACCATCTGGATCTACATAAAACCCAGTATTATTCCTATCATACATAATAGGAGTATCAAATCTTGATGCAACTAATACCTGTCCATTACCACGAATGATTTGGTTCCAAGTTCCACTTGTACCACCATCTCTGAATGATATATCTTCATTACCTGATGTAGCAATGATTAAGTGGGCATCGTTCTCTTCACGTGATTGAATATAACCACGAACATTACCTGATTGAGTTCTTAACGAAATTGTACCGTAGTTACCAATTGTAAGGTTTTGTAATATTGAAGTACTTGCCGGGTCAGTATAGAAACCTGTATTATTAATATCGTAGAATATCGGTGAACGAAGACTGTTATAGTTATAGAAATCTGTGGAAGATGTTGCTACCTGTCTCCAACCTGGACTATAACCACCACCTTGGTTATTGTAAATATAAACAGCTCCACCACCATTACCAGTCGTTGGACGAATAACTAATGTTGTATAATAAGAACCGTCATGCCAGGTTGCTAAAGAAGATCCTGCCATTTCAATTGAAGTAATACCTGTATTTACATCAGAGTTACCAGCGTATGACCATGGAACCTTTTGAGCAGTAAAGCCTTGTGATAAAGCTTCGTTATCTCCTAAGTCACCAATAAAGTTAGCGGTTGAAGTACCGTTATTAAAGTATCCTGTACTCCATCTGAACCTACCGAAGTTATCAGGTAAGTAACCATTTAAAGATTCGTTAATCGTTAGTCTTCTTAATACTGAAGTTCCATTAGGATCTACACGATAAGTTGTATCGTTATAGTCATAGAAGATTGGGGCTCTGAAATCATAGAAGGCGTAGAAGATACGGTTAGTATCTAATCTTGCTGCCTCGACTTGACCAGGCGCATACATTCTTGTTCTTCGACCAGAATAATAGTTGAGGTATATATCATTACTATTCTGCGCATCAATATGGAGGTTACCACCAAGATAAATTCTACCATTGCCATTTACTGATTCAATCGTTACACCATTTTCAACTCTAAGGTTATTAACTCTGGTATCACGGAATCTTGCATCACCTTGGCTTGAACCAAAGTAATAAGCTGTATTTTCACGTTCATAGAATATGTTAGCTCTTACATCATTCATATATGAAGTAGAAGCAAAGTCACCGTAGTATGAAGCGTTATTTAAATCGTAATAGCGTGGTGAACGCATATGTCGAGAACCACGGAATACTTCTGTTGCTAATTCAGCATTCTCTGCAACACCATCACCGTATAATACAAACGTTGCACCAGTACCATCAGGGTTATTATCAGTTACTCTTATCTCTGCATCAAACGCTGTAGTTACGAATCCTAATCTATTCCCACGAAGTACCATTGTACTAAACTGAGATGTACCATTAGGATTTGCATAATAACTTGTATCATTTGAATCGTAGAAGATTGGGGCTCTCCAATCCTGAGAACCTGTACCACCAACACCATGTAATCTACCGTCATTGGCAATATAAGATTTATCAGAACCATCTTGTCTGAACTGAACAATTCTATTTGAGTTTCCGTTAGATACAATGTACCAACGGTTACTGTGCATTTGAATCTTACCTACACCACTACCTGGATTTCCTGTCCAGTTTGAGTTGCCGTTTGAACGAATATCAGAACTTGTAATCTCAATCGCACCTGCACCACCATCGAAGTTAACATCTCCAACAAATTGCATTGTGTTAAATCTTGAATTACTTGCTGGGTTTGCGTAGTAATTAGTATCGTTTGAATCGTAGAAGATTGGAGCTCTTAACGAGTTAGCAGCTTGTAAGTAATTACCAACAGTGATATAATTACTTGAATACATTGACATAGAAGTATAACGAGTACCTGATGTATTCGTATTATAGAATACTGTATGACCATCTCGTTCAAACCTCATGTAGGCCTGACCACCAATTGTATTAGGTCTACCTAAGTAATATTGGTTTGTATTTGCATTAAGATTATTATCAACGTTATAACCAAAACCTGCGCCTTCCCACGTTCTTCCTGGTTCTGATACCCAAGCTTGTAATGCCCATTCTCCTGTACCATTGCCGTTTTGAGGAGCATTTAGAGCTAATCTTATTGCCGTATTACCGTGATCACCAGTTACATCTAATCTCTTACCTGCGGCTCTATAACCAATACCTAATTGCCACATACGACCGTTAGAGTTTGGATCCAAGTAGTAAGAAGTATCATTTCTATCGTACATTAACGTAGGACGAATATCACCTACGAATTCAGATCTGCCTGCGTATGTTCTTTGTTGCCAATCATTAACTCGGCGAGTTTCTAATCTATCAGAGTATCCTAAGATTGAAGTAGCAGGTGCACCTGCGGTTCCTGTAGCACTGAATGCAATTACTGAAACACCGTTGGATGCGTTAAATAGTCGAATGTTTTCGTTATAACTATTAACCTCATTACCATCATTAATCCAAATAGATGGGTTTTGAATCACACCACGAACATTTACCGAAGTACCTGTTGAAGCAGGATCTATATAATATGCAGTATTACCACGATCTCTAAATATATTTGCATCAATAACATCAGCAGTAATATCATCAACTGTTAAGTCACCTGTAATAAACGCATTACCATCAACATTAAGTTGATCTGATACTCTTAAATCATCAACTAATAAATTAGATTCAGCATTACGTCTCTTCAACATAATACCGCCGTACTCTCTTAAAGCACCGCCTGAGTTATAGTTAAGTAATATTCTTATTCTTACGTAATGTACACCACCACCATCAGACCCATTATATGGAGTATGAGATGTTGGCATTGTTGTATGATTTCTTAATGTTTCCCAAGAAGTACTTGTTCTGTTTGAACCACCAACTACGAAATATGTTGTACCTGTATTACCTGCGATTGGTTTCTTATCTTTATCGAATCTCTCAACACCGTAGTATAATAAACCACCTGAGCCTGAAATAAGTCGAGTTGAAATTTCACCGTAAATATCTTCACCAGGACTAACAGGAATATAGTTTGAATAGAAGTTTCTGTATGCAGATGTTCTTAATACATAACCACCCGCGAAAGGACCGTCACCTTTAACATATTCACTCGTAGTTCCTGTAAGGTTATTCTCATTGTCATCAATGTTTTGTATTACCCTTGCTTCCATATATGGAGTCATATCGAATAAAACAAGATCTGCTCCACCTGAACCATATGCTGGATTCAATGATATATTTTCGTTACCACCACTTAGTGCAAAGTTACCTGCAGAAACAGTTCCTTGGAAGTATGCATTACCGTCATCGAGATCAATACTTGCTCTTACATTACCTGAACCTACAAATACATATTCATTAGGATTACTTGAACCAAAGTGTTGATATGCAGCACCATTATTACCTGCCCAGAATGTACCCCAGTTACCAGCAGTGTTCCAAATCCAATGCGAATAATCTTGAGCTTCAATTACCTTGTTTGTATCACCATTACCTGATGTATCAAAACCTTGACGGTAGATTCTACCGTTAGTCATCAATCCGCGGCTTGTATTACCTGCAGCTGGATTTAAGTAATAAGTAGTATCATTTGAATCATAATAGATTGGTGCTCGCATTTGATTATTTGCGAGGAAGTAACCATTTGCTGTTTCAGCCTGTTGGGTTCCGTTATAGTATAAAAGAGTTCCGGCGTTTCTATACCACTGTTGACTCCATTCGTTATCGGTATCATTGTAAATACCAACACGTTCTGGTCCATTTGACATTAAGACCCATTGGCCTGCGATAGAATAACCAGCCCAACCAGATTTATAACCGCCAACTTCCATTGAACCGTAATTACCAGAAGCAGCATCGGCATAATATGTAGTTGCATGGTTAAAGTAATAACGCAATGCTTGTACTGCGTTTAATCTTGTAGTACTTGCAGCGTCAACATAATAACCAGTATTACCACTATCATAATAGATAGGCGAACGAAGTTGATTCTGTCCAAGGAAGTAACCATTTTCAGCACTTCCCTGTTGTGAACCGTTATAGTACATGGCAGTTACACCACCATTCTCGCCTCTAAATAACCAATGATTATTTACATCGTTATAGATACCACTAGTGTTCGCGTTGTTGTGCATAAATACAACACGATCATTAATAGAGAAGCCTTCGTATCCACTTCGTCCTGTACCAGAAACCGTTAATGAACCAAACGTACCATTAGGTGATCTTAATATAACACCATCTTCGAGTTTGATTGTTGCTAATCTTGATTCACCAGCAGGATCTGCAAAGTAAGCAGTATTGTTTGTATCAATAAACTTATCTGCGTAGAAGTCGTTACCTGTACCTGGGTTAACATTATATAATGGGAAGTCAACAAAATTAGAATAGGCAGTGCCTGAGTTCCAAGTTTGTTGCCACAGTCTCATTCCAAGACCAGACTTTTTAACCATTAATAAGTTATCAGAACCACCAGAAGAATCAGTGTAAGATCTAAAGTGTAAGTAATCAGCCCAAGGTGCAGTATTGTTATTATTCCAAGATGTGAAACCGAATCTTAATCTTCCTGCAGTATCTTCATTTGGTTCAATAATACGGTTATCTCTAGACTTCAGATAATTTGCATATCCTGAAACACCTGGAGCTTGAATCTCATTCGTTACTGTTAGGTTAACAAAATCACCTGAAGTAATATATGAATTGCCCCAACGATAAGCGGGTAAACCTAAATTACCTTGAGCATTAACTCTTGGTATTACCGTTGCACCAACAGTACCATTACTTTCACCGAATACATAATGAGTTGAAGCTTCAGACGAATCAAATACCATTGCCAAGCCAGCACCAGTGGTAACTGAGTTATCAGCGTGCCAAACTTTAATAGATGCTTGTTGTTTTCCACTTAATCCGGCTAATTCACCAGATTGGTCGGTCATTGTAATACCGACACCGCCGCCATTAGTAGGCTTTTGTAATTCTATTCCTGAACCGTAAACTTCAAGCTTGTTTCTAAATCTTATCCTGCCATTGTTAATTTGGCCTCTAATAATACCGCCAGTTGTAAGTTCAATCTGGTCAGCGGCCGGGAATCCAATATAGGTATTTGTGTCACCACGATGTCTTACCCAATCATCAATATCTACTGTGTTAAATTGTGAGTCACCATCTGGGTCAGCATAATAAGCAGTATTCTGATATGAATAGAATACATTACCGTAATATGCACCTGTTGTGTAAATATGCTTATTATTTCTAGAACGGAGATATGTACCATCGGTCATGTACCAACCGCCACCCCAACCGAATCCTAATTCTTCATCTTTAAGGAATGTTGCTGTACCACGACCAATTACAATAGCATCATCACTACCTGCTAATTGAATTGAACCGCCGACGTGTAATCTGTTTGTTGTAAGTGCTCCGCCAACAACTGGAGTATTATCACCTACTGTATATGTTGGTGCTGAAGAATTCGCAATCATAACATTTACGTTATCATCAACAATTAATGCTTCAGTATATCCTGAATTCCAGAATCCCCAAGTTGTTCCTGATTTTAATACTTGATATAAGTTGCCTGAACTATCACCACGAATAGAACCACCGTCTACTCCGTCATGATAAAAGTGAATATATCTTTGACCGTTTCCTGCTGGGTTAGCAGATGAATCAATAAGATTCATATATTGTAATGCGTATCCACCAGAAACATTACCACTTATTGCGATTGAAGGATTACTTGTAGATCCGTTTCCGTCTCCGTAACCCATTAAGGCAATACCACCATTACCTGTCGTATCAGCCCATCTTGAATTGTTTGCGATGTTTTCTATTCTTACCGCACCAGCAAAGGTTGCCGCTAATGTTGTATCACCGGGATGTACAAAATAACCTGTAGCATTTCTATCAACAAATCTATCTGCTTGAACATCACCTTGAACAATAACAGGGTGAGAGAATGTTGAGTTAGCATCCGTAATATTTAATCTTTCAACACCGCCTGTGACAAACGTTTGACTATCTGCAGCATCAAAACCAAAGTAATTATTTGTATCACCACGATGACGAATATAAGTATCAATATCAATTTGTGCCATCTGAGAAGTAGATGCAAAGTTACCATAATAATTTGTGTTATTTGAATCGTAGAAGATAGGTGAACGCATTTGATTATTTGCTAATACATAAGTATCATTAACTAATAATCTTTGAGCATTACCTGTGACAACTTCAAAACTGTTTGCGCCGTTGAAGTTTAAATATGTATCAGTATCACCGTCGTGGAATATAGTACCAACAAGACCAATACCAGACATTCTTGAATTGCCTGCTGGATTAACATAGTATGTTGCGTTATTTAAATCGTAGAAAGTACCTGCATATACATTCGGGAAAATTGCATCAACAGTACCTGTGATATTCGTTGCATTGATTTCAAATCTTTCAACTGCGGCTGTGGTAAAGATAATGTTATCGTTAGAATCAAAACCTAAGAATGTATTTGTATCACCGTTATGTTGAATGTAATCATCAATACCAATACGATTCATTACTGATGTTGAATTAGGATCTGCATAATAAGCATTGTTATCAGCATCTAGGAATCTTGAAGCAGCAAGGTCACCAGTGAATGTACCATTGACTGCTGTAATATCTCCACTTACATCGAGATCACCAGTAATATTAACACCGGTATTTAATACCTCAACTCTTGTAGTACCGCCTGTATCAATCTTAACGTTATCAGTAGCAAAATTAATCTTGGTATCAGTATCGTTATTATGAACAATTGCATCGTTAACATAAAGATTAGGTACATATGTATCAAGGTTAGATAAGACTCTTGAATTATTAATATCTAATCTTGTAGTACCACCAGTGTTTAATTTTATCTGGTCAGTAGTAAAGTTTAGTTTTGTATTTGTATCACCGTTATGGAATAAATCATCATCTATTCCAACGTCGTTTAATGTTGAAGTACCATGAGGATTAAGAACGTATGAATTATTATCTACATCTATAAATGACTTACCGTATACATCTTCAGCAGCTCTAACATTACCGGCAGTTGCTGTGACATCTCCTGTCGTTGCCGTAACACCTGTTCCACCAGTTACTGTTGTTCCTGCTGATACCGAAGTACCTGCGGTTACTGTTGTTCCTGCTGCGACTGAACCTGATGGCGCTGCGATGTTTCCTGCTGAGGCTGTTATATCACCGGCAGTTGCTGTTATGTCATCACCAGCAATAACATCATCGCCTGCGACTACATCACCTGCAGTTGCCGTAACATTTCCTGTTGTTGCTGTTACGCCTGTTCCACCAGTTACTGTTGTTCCTGCCGCAACTGAAGTACCTGCGGTTACTGATGTTCCTGCCGAAACTGAACCAGCGGTTGCACTGATATTACCTGCAGTTGCTGTTATGTCTTGACCGGCTGTAACATCGTTATCTGCTAATACATCTCTTCCTGCATCAACATCTCTATCAACATTCCAGTCACCGTCAGTATCTGAACTTGCATTCCAACCAGAGTTATCATTTTTTAAGAAACCTATTGTACCATTGTTTCCGTATAATACTCTGTCTTGACCTGAAGTGGCAAAGTTTATTTGAGCAGCGCCATTACCATCACCAACAGTAATATCACCTTCTATTGTAATATTACCAGTTGCAGTATCATCTGCGTCTGAACGTAAGAATTGAGCAGCTTCTAAACCGTCTACAGTATCAGCATCAAATCCATTTCCTGAACCTTCATCTGCTGTTGTAATAACTCTACCAAGAACTGCATTATTAACTTCTAACTGCCAATAGTCTTGGGATTCATTCCATACAAGTTTAGGATTTGCTAATGTACCACGCTCAACTTCAATACCTGCATTCTCTGAAGGAGCAGATCCTGTATAGTTGGCATTAAGTGTAATAATATTATCGGATAATAATATCTCTTCGGTATTTACATAAGTAGTATTACCTGAAACTGTTAGATCACCACCAATTGTTAAACTACCTGCTACTTGAGCATTTGCTTGTGCATCAAGTAAAGCTTTAATAACTGCTTGACCATCAATCGTAATGTTTGTATCAATTTGTGCAGAACCAGTAACATCAATATCTTGACTGAAGAATATATTACCTGCAGCAGTATCGTCAACATCTGACCTTAAGAATTGACTTGCTTCTAAACCATCAACAGTATCTGCATCAAGATTATTACCTGAACCTTCGTCTGCAGTTGTAAGTATACGATTACCTTCAATCGTCGTTGTGGCAAGACCTGTGAAATCAACGCCTGTAGATGTAAAGGCTGCTATTTCAGTTCCTGCGTAATTAATAACAATACCAGCAGTACCATCATAAAAACTAATGGAGTTATCTTGCTGAGGATTTGTTATTTTATAATCGCCCGCAGAAATATTGCGAATCTGGAGTGAATCAGAATCACCTTCAAATTGAGCGATAATAGTAGATGCGGAATGCCCACCAGAATTGGTGACCTTTAGGGTTGGCGTACCCTGCACAGCTTGTGTTAGAACGGAATCACCGGTGACCTGGAGTTTTTCTCCTGTATCAGTAGTGGATCCAATGACAGCGTTTTCGGGCGTCAAGAGACCGTTCTTTACTATAAACTTTTTATCATTTGCCATTCGGTTCACTCTCCCCAGATAGGCGGTTTTTATTAATCAACGTATACCTTTATTTATAAGTTAACTCTCAGTGTATGTGGCAAATACGGTGAATGTTGTACTTGTAGCAGAGGCAGGAGTACATCTTAATCTCGATAATCCTGAAGAAGCATCTAGCTCATAAGTAGCAAGTTCAACATTTGATGTTATTCTTCCAAATTCTGTTCCTAAGAAATCGGTTCCTGTATCAATTGCCAAGATTTTAGTTACATCAACATCAGATCCTGATTTCGCAGTGATAATATATTCAACACTTTTAAATTGACCTTGTGCATATTGGTCAACACTTATTTGAGTTGTTGCCGTTGTCGTTGTTTCTTTTGTTGTTATTCGTCCATGTTCAAAATTTAGATTGCCGTCAAGACTAACATTATTTGTAGCAGTAAGATTAGGAACCGTCAAGTTCCCTGTCATTGTATCTCCATCTACATTAACATATCTTGCATCGGCAATTGCGATTGTTAATACCGCAAGATTACCTTTCGTAAATCCTACAACATGACCAAACTCATCGAAGTCCATACTCTCAATAACTTCGGCATTTGGTAGATCCAACACGCCAGTATTCGCAACACTTGAAGTATCACCATGAGTTAGTGTAACATCTCCACTGAGTGCTCCACCACCTGCTAATCCAGTTCCACCTAACACACTTTGTGTTTTATCAACCTTAAGAGCTAAAGCAGTATCAACTTCTGTTTCTGTATAATAACGGTTATCTAATTGACCAGCATCTAATTCTGTTTCTGTGTAATAACGATTATCAAGTTGGCCTGCATCAAGTTCTGTTTCAGTATAATATCTTGTGTCGAGTTGACCTGCATCAAGTTCGGTTTCAGTATAGTATCTGTTATCGAGCTGACCGGCATCTAATTCTGATTCTGTATAATAACGATCATCAAAATCAACTTGATCTAAACCAGTCACATGACCGTAAGTATCAAGAACTACATCTTGTATTACCTGACCGCCACTTCCTAATACACTTGCTTGTGAAGAAGTATCGGCGTGGTTAATAGTAATTGAACTATTGGCAGTTTGGTTAAGTGTAAATGTACCACCACCATCAATTGCATTTCCTGCACTGATAGTAATTGTTGAATTGTTAATATTGTTCGCAGCAGATGCAGAAGCTGAATTAATAATATCTATGGCATGCTGACCATCAAGTAGATCTGCATCAAGGCCTGACGTTGTTCCATCAACTGTTTTAATAGCAGTTAATATTTCTGCTGCTGTTTGGTCAGCCGTAGCGTTTGATTCAATCGTATCTAATTTTGTACCATCCGCTGAAACGTCACGACCATCAACCGTACCAGAAATTGTAATATTACCTGTGACATCAAGTTCACCGAATTCATGAATGTTGGCAAGAAAGTAAGTACCGTCTCCAGCTTCTAAACTTAATGTTGTATTTGCGTTATGCCATGTAAGATCTTCAATACCACGAATTGTGTTTGTGGCTGCGGCAGTAATACGACCATCTTCATCAATTGTAATAGCAGGGATTGCCGTTGCACTACCATAAGATCCTGCCGTAACCGCGGTATTAGCAAGCTCTGTCGCAATTGATATTGTTCCATTGCCTAAGTCTGTAAGTGTTGTAGTACCTGTACCAGTGACCTTACCGGTTAACGCAACATCAATCTGTGGATCTGGTAAATTTGTTTGATTTGTGAAATCAGTATAATAAGTACCTTCTTGTCCATCTAATAAATCAGCATCCAATCCTGATGTTGTTCCATCAACTGTTTTAATTGCTGTAAGTATTTCGGATGCAGTTTGATCTGCAGTTGCTCCTGACTCTATACCATCAAGCTTTGTTCCATCAGCATCAATATCACGACCATCGACAGTTCCTGTGACTGTAATATTACCTGTGACATCAATTCCTGCACCGAAGTCAACGTTAGCATCAAAGGCAGATATAATGGTGTTGTAAGAAGAACCATCACCTGTATTGATTTGGAATGTGTTGTTTGCGTTATACCATTGGGTACTTCCAATGCCTGCTACAGAGGCTGTGGAGACCGCAGTAAGACGACCATCAGCAGCAACAGTAATAATTGGAATAGAGGTTGCACCACCGTAACTTGCAGCGGTAACACCTGACGCAGCAATATCAGCGGTTAATGTACCACTTGCTAAATCCGTTAATGTGACTGAACCTGTGACATCGCCGGCAAGAGTAATTGTTGGGTCAGGTAAATTTGTTTGATTTGTAAAGTCAGTATAAAAAGAACTGTTTGCACCATCAAGTAGATCAGCATCTAATCCTGAGTATTCACCGTCAACTGTTTTAAGAGAAGTTAATATTTCTGCAGCAGTAGGGTTAACTTGAGCACCGGCTTCAATTGCATCAAGCTTTGTTCCATCTGCTAATATATCACGACCATCTACTGTTCCTGTGACCGTTATATCACCAGTAACACCTAGACCTGTAAATTGATTAATAACAGTATTAAATGTACTGCCATCAACAGTTGAAATTTGGAATGTATTATTTGCTACGTACCAATCAGTATCAGAAACACCTGCGACCGATACATCAGCAGCTGCAGTGATTCGACCATCTTCGTCAACTGTGAATGTTGGTATAAGAGAAGCTGAACCATAAGAACCGGCGGTAACTGCTGTATTCGCAAGTTCCGTTGTAATGGCAATTGTACCATCGGCAAGATCTGTTAAAGTGGTCATCCCTGACCCAGTAACTTTTCCTGTAAGGTTTACATCTATTGTCGGGTCGGGTTTATTGGTCGCATTTGTAAAATCTAAATAATGCGTGCCTTCCTGACCGTCCAATAAATCTGCGTCAAATCCATTCCCTGCGCCTTCATCACCAGTAGTAATGATTCTTCCAACTGTTCCACCCGAAGCAATTTCCCAATAATCATTTGCTTCATTCCATTGTAGAACTACATTTGCGTCGTCGCCTCTTTCAATCTCGAGGCCTGCATTTTGTGTGGCTGAACCTGTATGATTCGCATTAAGAGTAATAATATTATCGGATAACTGAATTGTTTCCGTATTGACATATGTGGTATTACCTGATACAGTAAGATTACCTGATACGACAAGATTACCATCAAAGGTATCATCTTCATCGGATCTTAAAAATTGTGTTGAATTAAGTCCGTCTAATAAATCTGCATCAAGGCCTGAGCCTGCTCCGTCAACTGTTTTAATTAAAGTAAGTAAGTCATTTGGATCGGCACTAAACTCAACGATGGATTCTGTTACACCGTCGTTTTGTTTAATGTAGATTTTACCGTCGGCTGTGTTAATCGCAAGTTCACCTAACGACAACTGAGCTGTAGTCGGAACTCTACCTGCTACGGCACTTCTTCTTAACTTAATTAATGTTGACATATATATGTCCCTATATCATTACCTATAAAGGCGATATTAAAAGGTTCCTCCATCTAATGTTGTGACAGTTACGTCACCGCTTGCCACAGTAAAGTTTGCGGTATTAAACGAAGCAACACCAATATTGGTATCTGTTGCCAATTCACCAGCAATTAATATCTGATTATTGCTGACTGTTGTATTAATACCTTCGCCTGCGGCGAAAGCGATTGTCTCACCTAATTGAACTACATCGGTAGTTCCGGTCTCTGCTGATATATTAATACCACCAGTTGTTAGGTTTCCAATCGTAGTATCTAAAAATTGTTTATTAACTGCATCTAAACTATTGACAGGATCTAACAAACCTGTTATAATAGAGTTATCAACACTAATACTACTACTGAATGAAGATAATGTTAATCCACCAGCTGTTGTTGTTAAAGCATTGTTCGCAAGAACAGTATTAGTTCCAACTACAACTGATGTATCTGTATTGATATTTATTAGTCGAGTATCAAAACCCGCAGGGTTTAGCTTATATGTATTATTATCCGAATCAATAAATGATTTAGAATAAATGTCTCCATCTGTTACATACCAACTATCATTTGATTTATCAAAGTAAGTACCAAAGTTAAACGAATTACTTAAGAAACCAATCTGTGTACCCAAAGCGTAGAAATACATATTTCCACCATTGGTACCCATAATGATTTGGGAATTACCTTGCTGATAACCAATATGCATATTTTTAAATCGAGAAGTACCCGACGGATCAGCATAGAATGATAAGTTATCTTTACTTACAAATTTTGTTGCTCTTAAATCACCGTTAGATGTATCACCGCCTTCTGCGTTAATATATCTGCCATCTAAGTCAGCATAATCAAATGTTGTTAAGATAGAAACGTTAGAGTTATTCTGAACAGTGCCACTACCTGAAACAGCTCCTGTTAACGCAACATCAAATGGATTCGTATAGAAGTTTAATTTCTGATTTGGATTATCAGCAATAACTTGAATACCATTCTCAACGTTATTTCTAACCGCATCTTCAAGAACACCGTAAATAGAAGGTACGAAGTCAACAACCGCATTGGATGATACTGATAAAGGAATATTAACAATAGAACGAACACGTCCGTAAATATCAAACTCAAAGTTTGGTACCGTTCCTTCAACACCAGCTTCTCTTAATCCTACGAACGAATCCCATACAGTATCCAAGGCAAAGGCAGTAACATTATTACCTGAGTCGTAACTTTCAATTGTAAGACCTGTTCCAACTTCAAGACTTGGAGTATTCTCTGTATTGAATAAATCAAGAACGTAAGTATTAGCGCCTTTCGTTACATGGAAGTCTCTATCAAAAGTATTCTCTACATAAAACTTAGTGACAGCATCTGAATTTGCGATTGGTTCAGCAAGACCAGTAATAACTGTATTGGAAACATCAATACTTCCACCTACATCAAATACAAGATCAGTAGCTGCGGCTGTTTTTATTGATTGGTCATTGCCAACTGTAAACGCAGTAACACCTGCAGTGACAAACCTTAATTCATCGTTATCTGCACCAGGACTTGATTCTGCTTCGATAAAGGTATCTTGGTCAACATCTTTGACTCCACCTAAACTTGCCCAAGCATTTCCACTATAACCTTCAAATACTCCGTCTGATGTATTGAAACGAACCATACCAGCATCAAGAGGATTAGGTCTCTCTGCAGTTGTACCAACAGGAACTGTGATTGCACCAGTTGCATCAACTTCGACTACATTAGTATCACTCTTAAGTTTTCTTACATATAATTCTGACCAATTAGAACCTGTAGCACCAAGGTCAAATGTATCATCAGTTTGTGGTAATAGATCTGAAGTAAAGTCAGCAACAACATTAATAGAATCTGTTACTTGATCACCAAGAGTTAGATTACCTGCGATCGTTACATTGCCAGTAAATTCACCATTACCATCAACTCTAAATAACGATCCATCCCAAGTTAAACCTGCATCGTCGGTTAATGCACCTGAAGGACCCGCGACTACAACTCTATTATCTGTTAAACTACCTACTGATAATTGATCTGTTGCAGCATTATATGTTAATCCTGAATCACCAGTGATTTGTCCGTTTGCACCAGCAACGAATACTTGTCCTAAAGAAACTGTTTCAATTGTTGGTGCTGTTAAAAATTCTGCGCTTGCATTAACTGTTAAATGACTACCGTCAAACTGGATATTGTTATTTGAAGATAAAGCACCGGTATCGGTTACGAACATCATTGTGTTCGCTTCAAGGTTACCTACTGATAAACTATCTCCTGATAAACCACCTGATGTACTAAAGTCACCATCAACTGTAATACCACCAACGATTGTTAAATTAGTTCCGTCCCAAGATAGATTGGCTTGACCTTCTAATGTACCGCCGCCTGAAGTATAAACAACTGACCCAGCAGGAATGGCAGAAACTGCAGCACTACCAAATGTTGCCTTACCTTGGTCAAAATCAAATACAATCTCACTTAATGTTGGGCCATATTTAAAATCACCAGCTTCATCAATTTGTATTCTTTGAGTACCTGCGGTAAAGAAGTCAAGATCATCACCATCATTACCAGGAGCGGTTTCAGCTCTTATGAAAGTATCTTTATCAACGTCTTTAACTGAACCTGCCAATTCAGACCAATTAATACCATCATAACCTTCAAATCGACTGTCTGAAGTATTATAACGAACCATGCCAACTTCATTGTTAGCAGGTCTGTCTGCGGTTCCACCAACAGGTAAAACAAGTGCACCTGTTTCATCAATAGAAACTACACCTGAAGAACTCTTTAATGAAGGAGTAAATATTCTACGCCATTCTTTAGTAGGAGTACCTAAACTATATGTTTCAGAAGCATCAGGAATTAAATCAGAAGTAAAGTCAGCAACTACGGTTACTGTATCAACTTCGTTATCACCTAATGTAAGGTTACCACCAATTGTAAGATTGCCTGTAATATCGGCATCACCAGTAACTGTAAACGTTGAACCGTCAAAAGTTAATTTACTACTATCAACTAACTCTCCATCAGTACCAGCATATACAATTCTACCTGATGTTAAATCAGTAACATTAACTGAACCTAAAGTTGATTGACCTGGTACAGATAGAATATCTAAGAATACACCACCTGTTGCTGTAATGGAAACTCCATCAAAACTCAGATTAGCTGAATCAATCAATTCACCGTTTGCACCGGCATACATGATTCGGCCTTCAGTCAAATCTTGAATATTTACTGAACCTAAAGTTGCTTGACCTGTACTAACATCAAGATCATCGAGGAATACACCTCCTGTAGCAACAATACTTGTACCGTTAAATGTTAATCCTGCGTTATCAATTAACTCTCCACCTGCGCCCGCATATACAATACGACCTTGAGTTAAATCAGATACATTTAAACTATCGGTGTCTGTTTGACCGTCAACTTGTAATCCATCAAGGAATACTCCGCCTGAAGCAATTAACGATGTACCATTAAATGTTAATCCTGCACTATCAGATACAAAGCCATTTGCACCAGCAAATAATATTCTGCCGTCAGTAATGTTTCTTATGGATAATGTATTTGATAAAACAGGACCGGCTACGTCTAAAGAAGTAAGACCTGTAAGAGTAGAAGTTGTATCACCTAAAGTAAGTGATGTTGTACCGATTGTAAAATTATCGGTTGAAATAACTGTTGAGTTAGCTGAAAAGTTTGCTGGATTTAAACTTACATTCTCAAAATCAGTAACATGGCCAAACGTATCAATTGATATATTTTTAGGATAAGATAAATTTGGATTTGTTGTACTAACTGCGTTTGAAGTATCTGCATGGCCGACAACAACATTTGCTGCTTCGTCAACAATGGTTTGCGTAATAACAATACCATCAGCTGAAGTAACTTGACTTACATAAGGCCCAATCGTATCAATTCCGAGAACTACGGAATCTGGTACAATTTGTGGTTTTCTTTCTGCAGGTGCAACTATCGCAGTTGACTGACCTTGCTTCGGGACGGCCTTAATCGTGCGGCCAGCACCGACCTTGACCTTTATACTCACTTATGAAACCTCCGTAATAGTATCAACTACGATTGCCAAGCCTTCTACTATTTTTGTAAGTTCTCCTGTTTGTTTTTCCATGACAACATCGTATTGGTACTTACCAGGTGCCAACGTTTCTGTTTGTTGGTCGGTTAGTACTAAAGTGATGTCATTGTTTGCGACTTCGATATTAAAATTAACCGCCGCGCTTGATGAGTATACTTTTCTGAGACTACTATAGAAGTTGTAAACGGAGATGGTCGCATCATCGTATTCGACACCTTCATCATTAAACAGATTTAATTCCGTTCTGAAGTCCAAACCCTTATCGATGTATATGTTAGCTCTTGATGCCATTGTTATGAAACCTTTTTAAATTTTCTATTATTACCTTATTTATAATATCCGGTCCCACAAATAGAAAAGGACATTATAGTAATGCCCTTGTATTTCCATTAACTTTTAATGACAGAGCACGTTATTTACATAATATAATTTAGTTCTTAAGGTCTTCGATTTCTGCTTTCAATTCTTTGATTGCTTCAATCAGTACTCCAACGATGTTACCATAAGCTACGTGTTTAATTCCTTCGTCTGATTCAACCACAACTTCTGGAAGTATTTGTTCAACCTCTTGAGCAATAACACCAGTTGCATAATCACCAGAATCCTTCCAATTAAAGTTAACACCTCTTAAACTTTCAACCTTATCGAGAGCGTTTTCAATTACCACAATATTTTCTTTAAGTGATTCATCAGATGTTGAATTAAAGTTAGTAGCTGTAATATCACCAGTTGTAGTAATATTGAATGATTGTCCGTCTAAGTTACCACCTAATTGAGGAGTTGTATCATCAATAAGATCATTCATTGATCCACTACCACTACCAGTTGGCCATGACGTAATCGTAGAACCACCTAGCGTAGCACCACCTTCAATACTAATATTTTCAACAGTAACCTTATCGGTTGATGCAGTATAGAAGAAGTTAGTTTGGTTACCAGTTGTGATTGTTGGTAAAGCACTGTGGTCGTAGTTAGGTCCTGTAGTACCATATAATGGTCTTGCACCTGATCCACCTTGAACCATTGTAATAAACATGTTGGTTGCTTGTAGACCTGACGCGTTAATATCATCAACTTCTACTTCATCAGTTGAACCCGAAGTACCCTGTGGTCCCTGAACTCCAGTTCCTGTTGTTCCTTGAGGTCCTTGTACTGTACTATCAGCACCAACTGCACCAGCTGTTCCTTGTGGTCCGTCCGGGCCTGCATCACCAGGACTACCTTGAATACCAGGTTCTCCTTGATCCCCTTTCTCACCTTGAGTACCCTGTGGTCCACCACCTGAAGCACCCTGTGGTCCTTCATCACCTTCAAAGCCTTGAGTACCTTGAACACCTTGTGGGCCTGTATCACCTGGAGCTCCTGGTCCGCCGTCTGCACCGGTTCCACCTTGTGCACCAGTTATTCCTTGTGGTCCATCACCACCGTCTCCACCAGCAGTACCTGCCGGTCCTTGAGGTCCTTCTGGTCCTAATCCACCTTCACCGCCTGAAGCACCCTGCGGTCCTTCGCCACCGGTATCTCCAGTAAATCCTTGTAAACCTTGAGGTCCTTGGATACCATCTTCACCAGCACCAGTTTCACCCTGTGGTCCATACCAACCCTGAGTACCTTGAGGTCCTTGTACTGTAGAATCTGCTCCTGGCTCTCCAGGTCCACCTTGAATACCTTGAGTACCTTGTGGTCCTTGAACACCTACACCTGCATCTCCAGTAAATCCTTGAGTACCCTGATCTCCCTGAATACCTAAGTCACCTTGAATACCGTCTCCACCAGCTCCACCTTGGAATCCTTGTCCACCTTGAATACCTTGAGTACCTTGGTCGCCTTGTAAACCTTGAGGACCAGTTCCACCAGGACCATCATTACCTTGGAATCCTTGAGTACCCTGAACACCTTGAGAACCAGTTCCATCAAATCCTTGTGTACCTTGGTCGCCTTGAACACCTTGAGTACCTTGTTGGCCTTGTATACCTACATCACCGCCTGAACCTTGATTGCCCTGAACACCTTGAATACCTTGTGGTCCGTATCCGTCAGCACCTTGAGCACCAAAACCTTGTGGTCCTTGAGTACCTTGGTCGCCTTGAACACCTTGAGTACCTTGCTGACCTTCGCCACCAGGTTGTCCTTCATCACCAGTTCCACCCTGAACACCTTGAGTACCTTGAATACCTTGAGCACCCGCACCAGCAGGTCCTTGAGCACCTTCGTCTCCATCAGAACCGATAATACCTTGAGTACCCTGATCACCTTGTAATCCTTGTATACCTTGGTTACCATCTCCAGAAGCACCTTGGAATCCTAACTCACCTTGTTCACCTTGAGTTCCCTGAACACCTTGAGTACCTTGATTACCTTGAGCTCCACCTAAACCTGATGTACCTTGGTCGCCTTGCGTACCTTGAACACCTTGAGTACCTTGAGCTCCTGCACCAGTATTACCCTGAAGACCTTGATCTCCTTGAGTACCTTGAATTCCCTGCGTACCTTGAACACCTTGGTTGCCAGTACCACCTACATCACCTGTTCGAGCAAATGTAATCGTTACATCTTCATTATCAACAAATGTACCATTACCACTTACAAATGCACAGGATATAATAAAGTATCCGGTAACTTCAGTAAGAGCAGAAATTGTAAATATTTGGAATAACTCTGGTTGACCTTTCTTGGTAATTCTAAAGTGACCTTTAATAGGACTTGTAGAATCATCAATCGTTCTGAGGAATGGTTCAATATTAACAAAGTTATCATCTCTATCACCGATATAAGTAGCAGTGACCGAAGAATAAGTACCGTTATTGAATTTTAATCCACCAATACCAGGTGAGTTATTAACTGTGTCTGTTTTGAAAGTATAATCAAAAGTAATACCACCGAACGAACCAGCTTCACCGTCGTTACCTTGTATACCTTGAGTTCCTTGAACGCCTTGGACACCTTGACCGATTGTTCCTTGGTTACCTTGGAATCCTTGAGTACCTTGTGGTCCTTGAACACCTTCTGGGCCTCGAGGAACAAACGTTAATAATGTTTCAACTCCGTGAGAAGCAGCAACTGTTGTCCAGCTTGAAGCATTACCATCAATATAAACAACATCAAAATAACCGTAGTTTTTAGAACCTGAATCCCAAGTCCAATTTGTAATTTCGTATACTAACCAATGATGACCACCAGGACCAGGATCTCCGCCTGCACCTACTTGAATTTTTAAATACGCTTTAGGTGAGCCTGGGAAAGCATCAATCCAATCTAATAAAGGATCAATCTCTGTATCATATTGGTCAGAAGGAACATCATCAAGTGTAATTAATGTAGCAAGAGATGGATTAGAGTTATTGAACTTAAAGTTATTTGTACCTGGGTCAGTACCACCAACAACGTTTGAACTATAATTCCATGCAAATGTTAAACCACCGTATTCGCCTTGTTCACCTTGTAAACCTTGAAGTCCTTGTAGACCTTGTGCACCCTGATTACCAGTTAAACCTGTAAAGCCTTGAGTACCTTGATCGCCTTGTAATCCTTGGTTTCCTTGAATACCCTGTGTACCTTGGACACCCTGAATACCTTGAATGGCTTCACCTTGTAGACCTTGGAAACCTTGAACGCCTTGGTCACCCTGAGTACCTTGTATGCCTTGAGTTCCCTGAACACCTTGTGTACCTTGGTCGCCTTGTAATCCTTGCGTACCCTGAGGTCCTTGAATACCACGATCACCATTTCTTGAGAATGTTAATTTAACACCTGTACCATTACTGAAGGTACTTGCACCACTAATTTGGTTCGATGTAAATTCCCAATAACCTGTCTTATTTGTTATTGAATCAATTCTAAATAATGCTTGATTGTAAATATTGGTTTCATCAACAACTCGAACATAACCTTTAGGATCACCGACAATTGCGTTAAGTTCAGCTGCAAGGCCGTCCATAACATTTTGTCCGCCTTCGTCTTCATCGTCAACCCATAAAAGAATATCTGTAGTTGAAAGACTAACGTTGCTGAATCTTATTTTACCTGTACCAGGATCGGCATCTGTTGTATTATTTTCATACTCATAATTATAACTGATTCCACCGAAGTCACCAGTATTACCCTGAAGACCTTGGTCGCCTTGTAATCCTTGCGTACCTTGTAATCCCTGAAGACCTTGGTTGCCTTGAATACCCTGAGTACCTTGACTTCCCTGAGAACCTACTTCACCTTGTGCTCCAGTAAATCCTTGAGTACCTTGATTGCCTTGAGTTCCTTGGTTACCTTGAATACCAATGAATCCTTGAGTACCTTGAACACCTTGAGTACCAACTCTTCCGAATGAAAGTATGAATGCAGGATCTAATGCTACACCAGTAAATACTCCTGCACTATTTGCTACCCATGATATTTGTAATGTTAACCAACCAGTATTATCAGTTACATCATTGATTTCAAAAGTAATGAACTCTTGAATATCTGAAATTCTTGTAAGTTGTATATAACCTTTAACAGGTCCTGCCACTAAATCAATACTGTTTAATAAGGCAGATATATCTTTGTTATTTTTTGCTTGTGCATCGATGAACATTGCAGATGCCAAAGAAGGATCAGCATTATTGATTGCCCAACCACCTACTCCTGGATCTTGAGCAATTGTAGTGGAATCGTAATCAAATTCAAATGATACTCCACCATAAGTACCTGAATAACCTTGTAAGCCATCGTCTCCTTGAATACCGATAAAGCCTTGAGTACCCTGAACACCTTGGTCTCCCTGTGTACCTTGAATACCTAAGTCACCTTGAATACCGGTAAAGCCTTGGTTACCTTGTGTTCCTTGTAATCCTTGAGTACCTTGGAAACCTAAATCACCTTGAATACCTTGTGTACCTTGATCTCCCTGAACGCCTTGATAACCACGGAATCCTCTTTCACCTTGAATACCTTCGTAACCCAATTGACCTTGAACACCTTGGTCGCCTTGAACGCCTTGTGTACCTTGAACTCCACGGAATGTACCGAGGTTAATCCAAACAGATCCATCGTATACCCAGATTTCTTCATCAGCGTCATCTACTACAGCATTACCAACAACTGCAGAACCAAAGGCCGCATTTAAAGTAGCTTGTGGATCTCCACCAGAATCGACATCAGGTACTGAACCGATAATATCGAAACCAGGACCGTAATCACCTTGTAAACCTTGAGTTCCTTGTGCACCTGTTATACCTTGAACACCGGCACCTACTTGAGTAACTGGGTCAGATGCAAATACCATAATGGCAAATGCACTTGCGGCAGATGGTGTAGTTACTGCGCCATTATTGTCGTATAATGAAATTTCAAATCCATTTACTGTTTTACTTTGTACTGATACATATCTTCCATCATCATTTAGTTCACCATCAGTTATAACTGTATAATCAGTATCAGGTTGAGCAGTAGTAAATGTAAGGTCTAATGTTCCTGTACCTGCATTCCAATTAGAAGATGCAATTCCTGTACCTGTGATTGCTGTTACGCCATCAACTCTAATAAATGCAAAAGGCAAAATTGCGGTTTGTGTTACATTCGAATCAGATAATAATTCTTTCCAGACCGTGCCATCAGAATAATAAACTTTATCATTCTCAGCATAAATTAATGAACCCTCGTAAGGTACGGGGTCAAGCGTAATCGGAAATGGCTGCGGAATACCGTAACCAAGTAATTGATTTTTTCCTGTTATTGTACCAAATCTGGACATCTTTGTTTATTTCCTTAAATTCAAAACTGATTAATAATATATTTATTCTTAGACAACATCGTCTTCTTCAGATTGACCCTGAGTGAACGATAATGTGGCATGTACTGCTAAATCTGTATCAGCTTTGATTTCCAACGTATCACCACTCTTTAAGAACTGTCCGTTCAATGGAATTGGTGTTGTTTCGTTTGCTGTAATTGGCATGTTTCTCAATACATAAAACTCTGCATTAGCTTCATCTCTATGGAATCTTAAATCAATCAAAACTGTATTAGATGTTGTATTACATAACACTAGAGGCGATATGATTTCACCAACACCTGGTTCAATTGTTTCAGATCCACCGAAAACTAATTCAGGAACTTTATAATTAGGTACATCCGCAATCACTTGCCAGTTCGTAGTCACAATCTCATTAATCGCAACTGGTTTTGCGTCTGGAGCTTGACTCGTTGTAATTGTTGTTACGCTCATTTTTCTTATTCCTTTATATTAATTTTTATACTACCGCTCTAGAGTTAGAAGCACGTCTTGCTAACTTACGAACCGAAGAGGTAAATGGTCGTCCTTCAATACGACCTGTTCTACCGTTAATTCTTAGACCTCTTGCGAAGTACTGGTTATTCAATTCATCAGCACCTGACCAACGAATACGACCACCGTTTTCATTGAGTACCGAAGCAATCGCCGATATAGCAGCACCTAAGTTTCTGAAGTTCAGAGGTAATGCGTTTCTGTTAACACCAGCAGATGCACCGTTGAACTGGTGAGCAATGGATTCAACCAATGATCCGAAGATCAATGTTTCAGGTCTTAAAACGTTATCCTTAAGACAATCGTTGAATAATCCATTAATCATTGCTGTATGTTCAGCATCAGGCGATAGATTAGTCACAATGTAATCTCTCATACGATCCCAAGATCCAACAAACGCGTCCAATAGAGTTGTATCATTGGTTCCTTCTAAGGTCCAAGCGGATCCATTCCAATAATATATATCTCCGGCGAAGTTACTTACTGTAAGATCTGTAGCAACAATATAAGCATAATTAGGTTTCATTCCAGTAATACTACTTAGATCTGCGAATGTATTAACCGATCCTTTGTATTTCAGTCCTTGCATTTGTGGATTGAATACTGGGAATACATGGGTTCCGTCATAGTTAAAGAATGAAGCAGTAAACGTTCTTACAGCATTCTGAGAACCATTATCACTATATGATGGCTGAGGAATATCTGGGTTAAACTTATCGTAAGCAAAGTCATTATAAACAGCGGTTAATAAGTTTCTTGCATCCCTTCTTGTTAAGTTAGCATCAATGAAGTTGTAAGCAGCGTTAACGTGTCTTACAGTATCTTTCTGTAATGATGATCTTCTTTGTCCAATAATGTTTTGAGCATCTATGAACGTAGCCGAACTTGCGATTGTATAATTAGGTTCTTCCAATACAGGTAAGTACTTAGTATCATTATACAGTTGAGTATTATAGAAGATATTAGCAAGTTCTTCAACCTTCTTACTTTCAACTGAAGTTGCGATTTCACCAAGTATTTTTTGACCTGGGTATTCACCTATTACGATATCTTTACAAATTCTACCTAATTGACGATATGATTTTGCAGTTGGTATTCTTTGATCTTCAGGCAATCTGTAAATTTGATTCCAGAAGTAGAAATCAGCATTCCATCTCGAAGCACTATTACCACCGAAGTTCAAGTCGAAGCTGAATGCATCAAGTAAGAATCCTGTATCTCTTCTACATTTTGCTTTGTTGTAATCAAGTACATTGAAGTTACTGTTGATATATTCAGTTACATCAGAAGCAAGTTCCTCTGTATTATTAACAAGCTTATTAGCAGCGGCTGTTAATTCAGCATCCATCCAAGTAGCTGTTGAATATGGTCTTTCCATTTCATCAGTATCATCAGCTCTTACAACCTGTTCAATCACTCCTACTAAGTCATGTACCTTTGTACCTTCGAGAGCAGTTGCAGCAGTACCAACAGTATTCTGTGGAGTTAATGTATATGTACTTGCGTTAGTAACCGGTGTTTCTTGAACAACCTGCTCAACGATATCTCCAAGCAATTGTAGTATATCTGCATATTGAGTTTTAGTATCTACAGGAAGTACTGATACTCCATTCTCGAAGTATATACCTGCTGATTGTAATGTAGCAAAGTTGGTATCGTGTTGAACATCATGAGAGATTGCATCAAGAACATATCCGATATCTCTTCTACATTTTGCTTCAGGGAAACTTAACGCGTTATGAGTATTTGATAGGTATGTAATTACAGCTTCTGCCCATAGAGCGGATTTTCTTTCTACAACCTCTTTGGCAGTAATATAGTTTTCGCCCATCCAAGTTTGTAATACATCAATACGATCAGGTATTGTGTTTCTTGTTTCAATACTATCATCAACCGCGTTAGCAACAATCTCTACAAGTTTTCTTGCAGCTATACAAGTATTTGGATTTGCACCATGTAATGTCATATCCTGAGCAACAGTTGCTTGATATGAAGGTAAGCCATTCCAGTATTCGTATTTAGTTACGATATCGCCTGTGTAGTATTTTCCTACTCTTGGGAACAACTTAGTTGTAATATCCTTACCACCAACAACATGTTCAACAATTTTTGCTAGGTGTAAGAATGCATCTCTTGTACCCATTCTTTGTTCGATTTGTAATCCAGTATTTACAGCATTCTCAAAATACATTCCTGCAGTTTGAACAGATGCCGCATTTCCACCGTATTGAATATCGTGACAAAGCGCATCAAGAATATAACCTGTATCTCTTCGACATTTTGTTTCACTGTAAGGTAGTACCTGGAAGAACTCTGAAAGATGAGCAAGTAACTGTGTATTTACAGAATCCTTAATTCCTTCGAGTGCATTATAAGCAGCGGTTGCTTCAGCACCCCATACTGCGTTTGTTTCATCAGGCATTACAACCTTAGGAGCAAGTAATAATGTATTGTCTCTAATTGCGTTAGCAACAATATCAAATAAACCTTCTACTTCAGCAGATACCGCAGCCTGAGCCGATCCACCCGCGAACGATTGAGTTTGAGCATTGCCTGCTGATTTCAATCCAGCAATATCAGTATCTAAACAAATAAGTTCAGCACAATCACCGATATGAGCAAATGCAGCAGCCGTTGGTTCTCTTTGATCTGCAGGTAATACTGATACCGCATTCTCGAAGTAAAGTTTTGCATCGTTTAGTGTTGAGAAGTTTCCACCGTATTGAGCATCAGCAGCAACAGCATCAATTAAGTATCCTAGATCTCTTTCACATTTTGCTACATCGTAAACATGTGAAGGTCTGTTGGCAGCAAGCCATGCTGTAATCTCTGCCTGTAAGAATACTTTATTATTCTGTAATTGAGATCTTGCATTAATCCTTTCAACTGAAGGTGAAGTATTTGTATAAACAAGAGCATCAGCAGCTGTTCGACCATTTGCCATAATGTCAATGATTTCATTAAATGCAGCTTCAGCTCTAAGTTTCATTGCTCCGCTAGTGATAGCTTTAATTGCCTTATCTCTTGCGAACTCAATTCCTTTAATTGTTTCTGTTAACTGTTCGTTAATAACTTTGTTAGTACCTGCAGTTTCAATTCTATATGCAACACCGTTAAATATCGCAGATTGATTGCCGCCTGTTAATACATCAGTCTTAACAGCATCAATTAACATACCAACATCTCTCTTACATTTGTCACCGTCAAATACGTAGTAACGATCTTTGAGGTATCCTTGTAATTCTTCGATGATGAAGTCTCTGTTTCTTACAATTTGCTTTCTTGCCAATGTTCTATTAGGATCAAAGGAAGCTTTAATCACTGTTGGCATTTCAGCGTCTTCGATATTAGTCTTATCAATTAAATTAGATACTGAGTAAATTAATTGTGCAACTTCTCCAGACTTAGCAACACTTGCCGCAGTTCCATCTGTAATATGATATGGACCCATACCAATTGCATCTGCATCAGCAGTTACGAATGTATGTGGTTGTTGTCCTGAACCACCTGTTCCTACATTCATTGAAATCGTAGTTGCAGTTGTAGCAATAATTTTAACTGGCTTATTGTAATAAGGATGATGTTTCTGTGGTGAAGTATGGTTAGCAGCACCTGAACCCATATCACAACTGAATGTTACGCCGTTTGGTTTTAGATATACTTCAGCATTAACATCAAGACTATGAGCACCAATATCAGCAACGTAAATTCCTGTAGCAGGATCGTATGTCGCAGTTGAAACTCCGAATGTTGGATAAGATGAAGTTTGTTGCGTTCCGGCAGCAACCGGTGCAGCTATTGAACCAAGACGATTAAACGCAAGCTTAGTTGCGGCACGCTGTTCATAAGGCAATACATTGATTGCTTCTCTTAAACCTGAAACGTTAGCTGTATCTTCATAATTGGATAATGTTTTAAATTGTCCTTTTACTTCAATTGGCAATACGTTAGTTGAACGTTGCTGTTCGTAATCAGCAGAAGTTGTATCGAATCTTCTGAAGTAATAATCAAATACTTCTAATGTATTTTCATTTCCGCCGTATTCAATATCTCTACTGATTGCATCAACCATAAGGCCGATATCACGTTCACAAACTTCTTTTGCGTAAGGTAATCCGTTATGTTCATCTCTGAGGTAATCAATTACTGCTTCTGAAAGATTCTCTGTCATTCCATCAATTGCAGCATGAGCATCAATCATGGCAGTTTCAACAGCAGGTTCAATATATGCAGGCAAGTATTCTAATGTATCATCACTGATTACTTGAGTTACGATATTAACTCTATCTCTTGCCAAGTTAGCAACTTCAATTCCGTAGTCAGTTCCTGAATCATCTTGAGCTTGTGCATTACCTGATGTAGGAGTAATTGTAATGTCTCTAACAATATTCCAAACTACTTCAGCAATATGTTCCCAAACCTTAACAGTTGGTAACTTTTGATCTTCAGGTAATACTGACATTGCGTTTTCAAAATACAATCTTGCGAAGTTAACTGAACATGTATTTCCACCAAACTTAACATCTTGTATTAAACCATCAACAAGA
>Ga0209534_10000714_pt1 | contig 37011 bp, 34 predicted proteins | sample COG_07_FD_184751 | JGI IMG/M metagenome (GOLD analysis project Ga0209534, IMG submission 184751) | Pelagic Microbial community sample from North Sea - COGITO 998_met_07 (SPAdes) (version 2) | ecosystem: Environmental > Aquatic > Marine > Neritic zone/Coastal water | place: Helgoland, sampling...
CCCAGCGGGTCGTGATGGTGCTGATGGTCGAGACGGCGTTGATGGTCGAGATGGCGCTGATGGTCGAGAAGGAGCAGATGGTGTAGAATTACTTGATTTTGAGGATGTTTTTGATGTCTTAGTGGTATTTGAAGAAGTAACTTTCTGAGTAAATGATATTAAACCTTCTGATATAATTTTATGAAAATCCTCATATGGTTTTACAACCTTATTTGAACCATACTCTTTTGAAAAAAAGTCAATAAATGTTTTAGAATCTAAAACATCTCCAATCAAAAATATTTTTTGTAGGAGAGTTAAATTTGAGTGTTCATTTATAAATCTGTCAAAAGACACTTTAAATAATTGAAATGAAGGTCTGTCTCTTTTCTCAAGTTCTCTTTCATCGATTCTTACTCTTTTAGTATTGTGATCAGAAAGATTAACAACAACATCTAATTCAGAATAAAGAAAATTATTTAGTTCTTTGGATGCATGTTTAAAATGCTTTTTATACTCAGCCTCAATAGTATTTTTATTATTTAATAGCTGTGAATTAGTTGCTTTTGCAGCTTTATCAACCATAAGAGTAGCGAGATTTGCAATTCTATGATTAACACCCTTTGAAGGAATAACATATTCTTCACACTTTATAATTTTACTCTCATATTCTATGAAATAAAAAAATAAATCACCAAAATTAGTATCAATAAATGCATAACTGAGATTATCCTTTAAAATTCCAATATTTTTTAAGGAATTGGAGAAAGCATCAAAGAATTTAACCTCATTTACTATATTAAATTTTAGCTCTGTTAATTTTTTAAGAATAATATCTTTTGAATCATTTGAGATTGAGGGAATAAATGACACGTTAGTAGGTATCATTTCATAGGAATCTGAATTTTCTTTGATTTGTTTAAAAAAAGAATCTTTTACATTATTCAAAGCATCATTGATTAAATCAATTAAAGGAAGTTCAATGTCGTAATTTAGAAAAACAGAATCAGTTTTGATTATATTATAAAAATCACCATATGATGCATTATCATCGTTTTCGAATCTCTCCTTAGCATATTTATCATTTCTTACAGTTTCACCATCTGAGTTTAAAAAAAAATATAAAAGATTCTTTTCAGAATCTTCTGCTTTTAGAAACTTAAATGAATTATCATTTGTCGGTTTAATAGATGCAGTGAAGTAATCTTCAAAAAATATTATATTTAATGAAATCATTGACAAACTATTTTAGAAAAGCTTATTCATTAGAACGGTATCTAAAAAACACATACCCTCAAGAATTATGATTGGCATTTCAAAATCGAATTGGTCTTCTCTTGTTGCTTGTTGATATTCAGGAATACTTTGTAAATAATTCATGAGCTTCATACTATTGATATCATTTTGAATTGTTGGTAAATCAAATCCGAAGAACTTGTTAGATAAACCATAAAATATTTGACAAAACTCAGTAAACCTTACATAATTATTTGGAGTAGAAAATTGAGAACCAAAACTTGAAAGATATTTTGGTTCAACAGCATTTCCTGACTCTAGAATATTTCCTTGGTATTTAAATCCTTCTTCACCAATGATTTCAGAAATTTGAGAATCAGATTTTTCAATATTTTGAAAAGTAGATAATCCAAAAGAAACTTCTGCTTTAACCTGTGCAAAATTTGAATGCTCAATACTTATACCAGATAAATGATCTTTTGCTTTAACACCATAACCAGCAGCAAAACAATAGTCATAATATGATTTTTTTTCTGCCTCTCCTATTGACTTAAGCCAATCAAACATTCTTCCTCCTTTACCATAGAAACCAATATCAACCTTGTTGAAAGGGTTTTGGTAATTAGATTTATTTTCTTCTTGATCTTCTCTTACTTTTAATGATAGTTGTCCAGCATAAAACATAATTAAACCAGTCATGTAGGTGTTTATAATAAACAATTCTGGACAATCCTGAGCAATTCCTCTATAAAAAGCTTCTAATTGCTGTTCAGTTTGTAATCTATCAACTATAACATTGTAATAATAGGAAGCTGTGGATGAATTTATTTTGTTTTCACCGACAGTAACTCCATGTATGTATAAATTGTTAGCATTACAAAAACTAACTAAAAATTTATGGAATTTTTTAGATTTATTTGTAGCATCTGCTAATTTACCTGCTGCGAATTTTATAGAACTTTGTTTAATTAAGGTAGGTGGGAATTCTCCAGATTTATTTTTGTACTGGGCAACTGCAAGAATATCTGTAGTTGAACCACCTACATCGAAACCTAAGACAAGTGTGTGGTCATCAGGCTGTAACCCCCCCATTGAAATTGCATATTTACATACAGCAAAAGATTCAGATAATGATTCTATTTCATTAGTTGATTTTGACTTAAAACCAGAGGGTGCGTTACTACTTTCAGATGAAGAACCACCAAATGGATTTGAGCTACCTACACTACTTCCACCAAATGGATTAGAACTGGCCACACTACTTCCGCCAAATGGATCTGAGCTAGCTACACTACTTCCACCAAATGGATTTCCAGAATCACTACTCCCCTTTGATGCAATAGCAGAAGAGTTATAAGTTGAAGCCTTACAATTAGGAAACTGACTTTCATCAAGTGCATTGACAGATGAAATACTTCTCCATAAATCAGAATATTTTAATAATATTGAAGGAGTCATAGCAGTAGGATATGCCCAAACTAAATCTTCTGCAAATTTTTCTTTATCAAAAAGTTCTGCTTGGGTCTTTAAAAACAACAACTTTAAAAGACCTTCTTTATAAGCATTCTCCATATCATCTCTACTCCACTTCATGTTGTATTTAATTTGAAATGGTTGGCCATTGAATCTTGTTGTATATGTTGAATCATCACTCTCGTCAACAGGGATATTTTTTTCAAATACTGGAAAGCCTCCTTTTACTAAAGATTTGATTGCAATTTTGTTATCTCTTTCGTACTCACTTATTCTTTTAATATCGTGAATCATGACCATAGATTTGATCTGATTACTTATGGTTTCTTCATTCTGAAAGAAAAATAATTCACTAGGTGAAGCAGCTTGTTTATCATTGTGATCGAATTCTAAACCCAATAACATCTTCCTTCGATTTTTAAACTTTAATAGTTCTGGTTGATTCGAGTTTTTATCGCAAAAACTTATACAAGTATTATTACTACCAAAATCAAAACCAACTCTTGCAGGGTTTAGAGATGTTTTTACGTTTGTGTAATCTTTTATTGTAGAAGGATTGCCGGATTTAATATTTTTTAATATAAAGTATCCACATGGGTTATTTTTATTATGAATCTCTAAACCTTTAAAAGGTTGATTACTTTCATAAATTTCATATTTAAATTCACTTGACCCAATTTTATTTATGTCATATTCAACTAAAATTTCTGCATCTTTACCATCTCTAAATTTATCATTTTTATCTATTTTTATAAAAGATAAGTTATCATCAGTTAACAAACTCCAATTTTCTTTATTTGCTCTTAGCGGAATTGCTTTTAAATCAGGAGAATTATGAGGAATTTCAGAATACAAATAATATTTATTCCAAATTTTTGAAACAAAATCTGGCCAACACATAACCCTCTGCCCTTCGATAAAGGTTGGTTCTTTATAGTCTTTGTGGAAAGATGTAGTATTTCCATTAATATCAATTTCAAAAATTACAGAAAGAGTTTTTGATTTCAAATCATAAGTGGCAGTTAAATTAGATTTGTTGTCACTTGAATAGTCTAAAATTTCATCAATTTCATTTTGAAATATAATAAGCCCCTTTTCAGAAAAAGGTAAAGTAAAATATCTTGTCCCTCTTTCAGTTTGTGCAGCTAAGAGAGAAATACCACATTTTTCAAAATCAGATTCGTTATTAAAAATAATTTCTGCAGGATTGGATTTATTAGGATCTAGTAAAAGCTCATCCAATTCTACTTCAATTGCTGACAGATCATCAGTTAGTTCAAGCGTACTTATATCTGATGAAATTCTACCACCAAAACCATACAATTTTGTTTGATAATTGAATAGCTTGTCAAATGGAGCTTGAAAAATACTTAAGTTAGGCACTATGGCATCTTCATCTATCGAGTGAGAGTTAGTTTGCGCATATTTTTTGATATCATCTAACCAATTAGAAAGAAAAACACCAACCTTTTGTAAATCAGGCTTAGTCATTTTAAATTGGGAACCAAAACTTCCGATTGATTGTAATAAGTATTTTACGTAAGAATGCAGTTTTTCAGTATCTTCTCTTGAAAGCTTACCATCCAATGGATCAGTAAATTTTTTGTCTAAAGAGCTGTAAAATGAAGTTTTACAATCTATGTTATAATTTGGGCTTGTAAACACAAGACTCTCGGGAGAGGTTCCACCTATTATAACTCCATTATATCGTAAGACATATATGAAGGGTTTAGCGGTTCTAGCTTGTTCAGGGTGTTCAATCTGATTTTGATCACACCACATAAACTTATTTTCAAAAAGCATGTTTCCTAATGAACCTTTGGTTTCATATAGACAATCGGTATCTAAAAAAGATTTACCGTCAGAGTAATCCAGAACTATTTTTTCTACACTAATAGGCTGTGAATCTAAAGCAAAACAAGTAATTAAACCTTTCCACTCAGCTTGCAAGTCTTTATAAAAGGACATTAGTCCTGTAGCATCGTCATTATCTGATTTTACAAAACTTATGGCATATTTAAACATCTGTGTTCTTGCAAAAGGGGTTGGAATACCAGAAATAAGTTTATTTAGTTCATCACTATTTTCGTTGATTTCATTGGTTAAGATATCAGCAACAAATTTCTCAGCTTGAGGAATTTTATTCCAAACATATTCCGAACCTGGGGATTGTTTGGTTTTTGTATTTATAATTAGGGGTTGAATATTTTTTTCTGACATGATTTAACTTTTTACAATAATTTTATATAAGTGAGAAAAAGAATTATGGGAAAGTGCTAAAAACTTTTCAGACAATGTATTATATTGATCTGACTTAGGTTTAACCTTATCTTCCTTTTGAATAGTTTCTCTGAAATCTTCATAAGCAGAAGAGGCGTTTTTCATAAATCCAGTAGCAAATTGAAGCTTTTTATCCTCAAAAAGTTCACCAATACTAAATTTTTTCAATTCTTTAGGATTTGTAGAAAATGATTCTTTGTTAAACAAAAAATCACCTCCGATGCTATTTTGAATTTGAAATAACCATCCAGGAATTACATTACCCTGATCATTAAAATTATACGCGAAACTTTTCATATAATCGTTAAGGTCGTTCATTTCATTAATTGGAATATCAGAATATTCAGCAGCATCGTATTTTTGTAACTTAGTTATTAAGTTTTTCACTCCGTTTGAACCAAAAGCACCTTCTTCTTCTTTTAAAATCACATTAGACAAAGCAAAAAATGATGCCAATTTATTTTTAAACTCATTTGAATATTTTTGACCGAAAAAATCTTGAAATTCAAAAGAGAAAGAGTTTCCAACTTGATTTGCAGATCTGTACAATATTTCATGTTCGTCAAAGCCTGAGTCTCTATTAAAAAAATCATGAACGGCACATGCACATAACATCTCAGCAACATGACATGAATTTTTTTGTTCTCCGCCTCCAGTAAGTGTTTCTTTTTCAGTTGTATCTTTACTGTAATTTACTTTTTTAGGCCAACCAACGTGATACATTAGATCATATGTTTCTTTAACTGTTTTATCATTTATATAAAACATTAATGCAGCTTGGCTATTTAGGGGGAAATTAGTAGAGTCCGCAATTACTTTTTTCTTCTTCTTTTGAGCTGAATCAGGTACTTTAAATTCAAAATAATCAGAAAGTAAAGCACAACCAAATTTTGCTCCTTTATGGAGACTTGCGTTAGGATCTTTAATTTTTATAGCTTCTTGAAGTGCTTTAGGAATGATTGGTATAGATGAAGCACCAGTACCACCAAACATAGATCCAAATATGAAAACTCTTGCGTTTTCGCCTGCTTTATTAATTTTATCAAGGTAATCAGCTAAGTCTTGATCTTCCTTTCTGTTTCCACCTTTACTTACATTTCTAGCAGCTTCAACAATTGCATGATACATTAAGTGAGAACCTAAATGTGTTTGGGCTCTATATCCATGAGACAAATCAAAAGTTTGAACATCGTTATCAAAAAACAAATCTGCTAAAGCTTTATTTTCTTTTTTGTCTTTATCGTTTTGAGTATTTGGTGTACTTATCAACTCAAAAGATTCTCTATTCCCTGAGTAATTAGGATCAAATTTGTGAATATTTAATTTAGCACTAAAAAAGTTATCATTTGTAGTCTTAGATTCAGAACCACCTTTAATTCTGCTGTAGCTGTCAATTAACTGCTCACTTCTTCCTTTATTACCATTATTGCTGTCTGTATCAATTGAAAGAACATCAATTTCTTTATTGCCAAACATACCCATAGCACATAAATGAGTAAACGCTTCAACACATCTCATTCCAGTTCCACCAATACTAATTACAAAATATTTATCATCCATTATATATATGTTTTAATTTTTTGAAGGAAACCAGTTACCAATTTTTCCTTTTTTCATGACTTTAGATAGAATAAATCCAATTAAAATGTAAACAACCAAAATAACTGCTGTTCCAATGATATGTGTAACTCCAAACTTAGCTACAGCAGGTCCCTTTTTAATAGTTGGAATAACCATAAGAATATTGTAGATGAAAAAAGAAACTGGACCTAAAATAGCAAATATCCAGAACCACATTCTTCGTTTAAAGGCGTCTCTAGGATTTTCACCTCCTTGAAATTTAATCGCATTAGAAACAATTGCAGCAAGAAGTAAAAAAACTCCAGCAAAAATTAATGCAAAAATATAGGTAGATGTTATAAGAGCTGGAACTCCTTTAAGATTTACACCTCCCTTAGCATGTGCAACAGAAACTATTAAGGTTAGTATCGTTGTTAGGAATATAGAATTTTGTAGATTGTTAATTTTCATTTTTATTGATTTAAATTGTTAAAATAATTTATTGATTAAATGCGTTAAGCTTTAGGTAATAGCTGTAAACTACGCCTTGGGGTTTAACGTCTTTCTTTTTCATAATGTTTTTTAAAGAGCGGTAAAGCGCATCGTCAGTTTTACCATCATCAATTCTAGTCCAAGTCAGAGCCTCTTTATTTATATCTTTAAGTTCTACATCGTCAATTATAATATCAACCCTAACTACATTGTATCTACCAGAACTTAGCTGAGAATTTGATTCACTTAGCTTATCAGAAAACTTTAAAATAATTTCGTATTCTCCATCATCGTTTAACTCACTGATTTTACCAGCGCTTTGGTCTAGCATTAAAAAATCTTGTATTCCCTTGCTAGATGAGCTAAATTCAGATGGATTAAATTTGTATTCACTTTTTAACATTGGAAGGAAATCATTTTCTATTTTATCTAAAGTTACATTGGCAGTATCGTAAGGTTCTTTATCATTTATTGTTGGCATTCCTTGAAAAACTAAATAATTGGCATTGTTTAAGCTATCTTTTCCATTTACAGCTTTTTCAAGTACTGGTAAGTTTTTTCTTACAATTTTATTTACCTTATAGTTTTTAAAATCTTCAAAAACATCGTGTACAACTATTTTTAGGTTGTTAACTTTATAGTTGGGTAATGAAGAGAATTTAAAATATAATTTTTCAAGGAGAGGGTAACTCATTGGTTTACCAGTATTATAATTCCCAGCATCTCTAACAAAATATACTATAGACTGATCATTATCTTCATCAGTACTAAATTCAAGAGCTGTAAAATCAATGAACTCCATGTTATGTTCATCAGAAGATAAATACAATCTTTTATCGTTAATATCTGTCATTATAGCTTCACTTTCAACAGCTCTACTAGATCCAGGAGTCTCAGAATTAGGATATTTCCTAGTGTAAAGACCATTTGTATTAGTAGAAAATCTTTCTATTTTGTATTCAAGTCCTTCATCTTCTAACTCTTCTAAATAGCCATCAAGAATTGTATTTTTAGATGATGGAATAAAAAACATAACATACATATGCTTGTTATAATTTTGTCCCTCATTAGACTCTTTAAAATCAGTGTAAATAATAGCAAGCTCATTTCCTTTATTCATCCATTTTTCAAAAGCCTTACTGGCCCATGTCTCTTGAGAAACTTGACCTACTTCCTGATCGTACAACTCACCATCAGTGATTAAGACACCAACGTTATCACTTTCAACTATGGCATTTATTGCTTTATCAATTGGAGCTCCCATCAAAAAATTTCCATTATCATCCTTATGACCAGACTCAGAAAAATGACTCATGTGTGAGGATCCTTTGTAAGGAATTAGTTGGTCGGAGTGAAGCTCAAAATATTGAGTATTTTCTTGAACAGCAAATACCTTAAATAACATTTTATAAACCTCCTTATTATTATCGTTGTTTAATGAATATTTAGTAATTCCATCACTAAAATCTACGTAAACAGCTGGATTGTCTTTAGGCTCAACCACATTAGCACTAGGAAAATAAGCAGCATGAAAATCCTCTATATAAGAAATGTCATCGTCATTTATATCATCAAATGAAAAATTTTCAAATTCATAAGAATCCGAATCTGAAGAACAACCGTAAATTATTGTAAGAATTAATAAAACAGAAATAACAAATACGACAGAAGTTATTTTTTTCATAGAAATATTTTTTAAAAAGGATAACAATTTTAATATTTATTATTATAATTAACAAATTTATTAGGTAAACTTATGTATATGTTAACAATAATTTCTATTTCTCTAGCTGCATTAGGTGTATTATTATTTATTAAAGGATTTACCAAACTTCAGGTTAGAGATAAGAGATTTAACAAAGGAGTCAAGAAAAAGTTTAATTGGATTTCTATATTACTTTTTATTATTTCTTTTATTTGTTTTTTCTTAGCTTATCGTTTTTATTACTTTAGTTAGAATTTAAAAATCAATTATGTTTAAAAAATCATTTTTTATTACTTCAATATTAATTCTTTTCAGCTCATGTAGCCAAAAAGAATCTTACATGAAGGATTTTGGAGAATTTATCAATGAAGTAGAACTAGCAAATGAAAGTTATTCTGAAGAAGATTGGAAATATGTAGAAGTAGATTTTAATAATTTCTCTGAAATAAGGTTTATGGAGTTTGAAAATCAACTTACTGAAGCAGAACTAAAGCAAGTAGAATCTTTTAGAAAAAGATATAAAAAACTTAGAATAATGAATGACCCTGCAAAAGAAATTGGTGGGGAAATAATGGATTTTTTAGGTATATAAAAAATAAATGCTCAAGTCAACTATAAAATTCATATCAATAGCTAATTACATTTCGCTTTTAAGCACAATATTTTTATTCTCTTCTTGCTCTAACGGAGTATCTGATTATGATATAATTTGTGACACGGACTTAACAGAAGAAACAGAAACACTTTATTTTGAAGGCGACTATGGAGATATTGAAACGTATTTTAACTTTGAAATATATAAACACCAATACAATGTTGAAATTTCTTTTGATAAAGAAATAATCAATAGCTACAAAGATGCAGTTAGGACACTTTCATACTATATTGGTGAAACACCGCCAACCAGCGAAGAGTTTTACAATGTTTTTTTAAATGATGATCAAGACTTATACCTTCTTCAAGGAATTCTAGAAACTTTAAGATCTAGAACCATTGGAACTAATTATGACATTGTTCAGATGATAGTAGGATTTGTACAAACCATTCCATACGATAAATATGCCGCAGATGTCAACTACCCTTACGAAACCCTTGCTTTTAATAAAGGGGATTGCGATGAAAAATCCATTCTTCTTTGTAAACTTTTAAATCTTGAAGGATACAATTCATGCCTTTTTATTTATGAAAAAGAACAACATATGGCGGTTGGATTAAAAGTAGCAGATGAGGGATATTATAAAAACGGTTATGTTTTTATAGAATCAACTACAACATGGCCAATAGGAAAAAAGGGTAAATCAACAGATGGTAAAGAATCTTCAGAAGAACCACTTATAATTTATCCAAGAGAAAATGACGAGGGTTACTATGAGCAATTTTTAGACATTGAAGATTGTTACAAAGAAATTGCTGCGGTTCATGGCGAAACATATTTACTAAACAACATTAAAGGTAAAAAGCTTTTAGAAAAAATAAATTCAGCTAAATTAACTTTAGATTCTTCTAACTTAATAATCAGAAATTATGATAGTAGACTTAATAACTTTAAATCTAAGATTGATTCTTTGAACCAATTTATGGATGATAAATTTGGCATTAAAAAATACCCATCTGGAAAACTACCTTCTGAAATTTATGCTGACTATGAAATAAAAAACAATGAGATAAACTCAATTATTAAAATTTACAAAGATTTGTATATTGAATACGAAAGAAAATTTAAAAGTCACCAAAAAATTATATCAAAATTTAATAAGCTAATCAAAAAGTTCAACCAAATGAATTACGAAGAAAAAAGTCCCAATACAAGAACAATTCTTGATTTAGAATCATAACATTACAATAATTTTTTGAAACATTTTTCTTTCGATCTCTGGTTAACAATTATTAAATCAAACCCTCTCTTTAAAAGTAAAAGAGTTACTTTTTTTTATGAACATTATAATTTTTCAAATCATTCTGAAAAAGAAATTAAAAGTATTTTCAGAAAAGTTGACTTAATGTGTAACCAGGTAAATGAATCTGTTGGTTTTAATTTAGACACCAAAGAAATGTATTTAATGGTGTTGTACCTTCTCAACGAAAATTCTATTGATTACAGTGAAATTGATATTAATAAATTATATGATCAGATGGAAAACTTAGCTCTTTCCTATCCACCCGTTATTCTTAACCAAAAAATAGTTCCAATTTTACAAATTCTAAAAGAAAAAAATAAAACAGTAAGTCTATTAAGCAACACAGGTTTTATTGAAGGGAAAACCCTTGATAAAATCCTAAAAAAACTTGATTTAAAGAAGTATTTTGATTTTGAAATATATTCAGATGAGCAAAACCTTTCTAAGCCCAATAAAGAGCTTTTTGAAATTGTATTTAAAAAAACTTGTGAAATTTACAACATCCCATTAAAAACTAAAGACATTATGCATATTGGCGACAATCCAATAGCCGATATTCATGGAGCTCAAAACTATGGAATGTCTACCCTCCAAGTTTCTGATGAGCATTCATTTGAAAAACTTTATTCCTATGCAAAAGATTTACAACCTTTATGATGTAAAAAGTGAAGAAAATTTTCCTTTTAAGCCTGATGATTACAGCGAGTTTAAATATGGAAACAAACAAATTTCCAAAAAATTTGGATATGCCCTTGCAGAAGGATTTATAAATACTCACAAAAATGACTTACTAAAAAAAGACATAGTTGTTTTACCTAGTCCCTACTCTTTTATACCAACTGCTACCTTCTCAATGACCATATATTTTATATATAAACTAAATTACTGGTTAAAAAAACAAAACAAAAAAACATCAGAAATTGTCAAAATTCATAGAGATATTACATACAAAGAAGATTATGGCAACTTATCAGCAAAAAGAAGATTAGAACTAATAGGAAATGACAAATTTCATATAGATAAATTGGTAATAAAAGATAAATTACTGCTCTTTTTAGATGACATCAAGATTTCTGGTAGTCATCAATTTGTAATTGAGAGGATGATTAAAGATTACAAAATAGATAATGACCGTTTTTTCATATATTTTGCAGCATTGAAAAACTCAACTATTCATCCTAAAATTGAAAACTTTTTCAATAATGCAAAAATTAAATCTATTTATGATTTAGATAAAATTATTGAAATTGGTAATTTCAAGTTTAACACTAGAGTAGTGAAATTTATTTTGTCTCAAAAAACTAATGAATTTGAAAAGTTTATTGGAAATAAAAAACCCAATTTTAAAGAAAATCTATATCATCTAGCTATTGGAAATGGATACCATAAGATGGATGTTTACAAACAAAACTTAAATTATATTGAAAGATTGTTGTTTGATAAAAATGATAGTGTTAATGAATTTAAGAGTGGTTTATCTAATTAAATAAATCCAAAACTTCAGCAACAATATTTAATAGATTATTTGTTTTGTCAGTCTTATGAGATGTATTTGATTTGGAAAGGTCAAAAGAGCTATCATTATTATTTACAAATGACAAAGGGAAAATTCCTGTTCTATCTGGGTTTTTTGTATTATATCCACTAGCCCAATTATCATCTATTTTTCGAACCATGATAATTTTATTTCCTTTTTTAAAAGATAGTTCATCGTCATGATCTGCTGTAAAATCAAAATCTGCGATAAACTCTTTGTAATCTTTAGTTGAATAAATTAAAAATGCAATAAATAAAATTGCAAATGATATAAAAAAAATTATTATGTATAGTTGAGCGTCTGTCATTTCAATAATAGCTATATTTGATTTAAATATGAAATTATGAAAAAAATTGTAATGTGGATAATAATCATAGTTTTTTTAGGAGGAGGAGCATATTATCTAATGGGTTATGACACCAAAAATCCTAAAAAAAATGATTATCTAGAAAGTACTTCTGACTTTTTGAACGATGGAATAGAAAAAATCGATGAAGGGATTGAAAAAGGAAAAGAAATTATTGAAGAAAAAAAGAAACAAGACTCTCTTAGTAATAAGTAATTTTTAAAAATGAGAATATTTTTAAAATCATCGATAATATTGATGATAATTAGTTGTAATAGTCCTGTACCAAAAAGTGAAACTAAGAAAGAAGAGGTTAAGGAAAAAATTGATACTACAAAAGAATTAACTTCTTCTTACAATGTGAAAATCATAAATGATACTTCACAAAGATATGTAGCAATGTCTCACTTTATAAATACTACAGTAAGCGAGTATTTACCAGTATTTGATGAAAAAAAAAATATTCTTTACTTCACGGCAATGGATAGAAAAGGATATTTTGATTTTAAATTAGACCATATAAAATCAATTAGTTCAGGTGGAGAAGATTTATTTTATAGCGAATATAAAAAAGGTTATTTTAATGATTCGAGACCATTAACTTTTTTAAATACCAATAGACACGAGTCCATAAGCCATGTTACTGAAAAAGGCGATCTTGTGATAACTGGTAATTATGATGAAACAATGGGGCCTAGTTACACAGAAAACGGATTTTCTACTACAGATATTTTTATTGCAAAAAAAGAGGCAGATTCTTTTAGACTTTTTCACTTAGATGAACCTGTAAATAGCATGTTTACAGAATCAGATGCGATATATGAAGAAGATGAATATGTTTTGTTTGTTTCTGATAGACCTAATGGAATTGGAGAATACAAAAAGAAGGGATGGTTGTTTAATGAATCTACATGGGGAAATACTGATATATACATATCATTAAAAGACGGTGATTATTGGTCAAATCCACTTAATTTAGGAGATCAGATTAATACAGCTGGTTCTGAAAGAACACCTTGGCTATCCAATGACAAAAAAACAATTTATTTAAGTTCAAATGGATACGAAAATAAAATTGATTTAGATGTGTACTACTTTACTAGAGAAAATATTGATGACTGGACAAATTGGAACGGTCCCTTTAAACTCGAACATATATGCTCAAATCAAGATGATTGGGGATACAAAACATATCAGAAAAAATCATTTGTTTCAAGAGCTCGTGTTTTGCCATTTAAAACTTCACAAGTTACAAGAGAGGGTGACGGTGGAGTAAGAGAAACAAACTTTAGATCAAATTACGAGGTTTTTGGCTTACAAACTGCGTCTTTAAAGAAAACACAACAAACAGATATTTATGAGATAAAGAATCTTTCATCACCTGATATTACATTTGAAGATGTTTTATTTAAAAAGAACCAATTTGAAATAAATTCAAATTATCAAAAACATTTAGAATATTTGATTGATCTTATAAAAGTCAATTCTAAGTCTAATATTCTTGTGGTTGGACATACAGACAGTGATGGAGAAGAATTATATAATAATGAACTTTCAAAAAAAAGAGCTAATTCAGTAAAGAATTATCTTATTTCTAGAAAAATCAAAAACAAAATAATAGCAATAGGCAAAGGGGAAGAAAGTCCAATTGTAGAAAACGATTCTGATGTAAATAAAAGTAAAAATAGAAGAGTGGAAGTATTTATAAATCCTAAAACGCCCAATTAGAAAGATTTACACGACTTTCAAATAATTCTTGTTGATTATCACTTAGTTCAGAGAAAAAATTCAATTTTGTTTTTTCTTCAATTGAGTCAATCGGTACCACATAATATGATAATGGGTTATGACACTTTTCATTAGGGAAAATAAATGAAATTGATTTTTCTAAATCGTAAGGACAAAATATTATTTTATAATAGGCACTTGGAACTGCAACATTATTTGGTCCTATAACCTCTATTATAGAGTCAAAAACACCGCCGCAATAAATTTCCAAAGAATCTAGTTCAACTGCCCATTTACGCTCTTTTGTTTCAAGTTTTTTCCAAATTCCTCTGTTTAAAGATGGATGTTGTGGAGACATATTGCTCATGTAGAATGATTCACTCATTGCAAATTCAGAAAATTCCATAGATTTAGCAGGACATAAATGTCCTCTATCATAACCAGATGACTTATAGTCAATTAGCTGAGCAGACCCAGTTACAACAAATGGATCTTCTCTAAAATTATCTTTTCTCTTGACCAAATGAATACTTAGCATTTCTCTTGTTAAAGTATAATTTAACCAACGAGGTTGTTCATATTTTTCGGAATAAGAGAAAGAATAAGAGTTATGGTGAACTGTATCATCATAAAAATTATTTGGAATTTTTGTTTGTAAATCTGAATAATTTATTGAATCTACAGAGTTTTCTATCAATACTTTTTCTTTTACAATATCAATAGTTTTATCATTATTATTAGAGCATGATGAAATAATTGTAAATCCAAAAATTAAAAGATTTACATAAATTGAACGAATAATGCACATGATTATAAATTAGTATAGTTAGTTTGATTACTTATAAATATATAAAAAAGTGATTGAACAAAAATCTAATAATAGATTAATATCCAAAATCTGCAGTCCAGTAATGAGTATAACTACTTCCTTCAGTCTTCACATACCCAACTCCAATAGTTTTGAATTTGGGATTGAACATGATTTTGTAATGTCCAGGACTATTAAACCACTGAATATAAGTTTTTTCTCCATCTGAATTCCCAGCTGCTATATTCTCTCCATAAGCTTTACCAAAACAATTTATTCTAGAGAATGTTCCACAAACCCTTTCTAAATGTCCAGTAAGGTCACTTCTATCGTAGGAAGCATGTTCAAAATAATTATCAGTTCCCATATCATATGAATGATATCTTGCTGCCCTAAATAAATCCCAATCAATTTCTAGTTCGTTCATTCCCATTTCTTTTCTTGCCTTATTTAAAGTGTTGAAAAATTTACTTTCTTGAACTAAACTAGAAGATTGAACATCCTCATCTCCAGTTGGTTTGCCATAACTAGAGTAACTATTACTATAAATCAAATGATTTCTATCTAACAACTTTTGATTAGCTAAAACTTGTTTTTCTTTTATGAAATATCTTCCCATTTTATCTAGCTTCTTTAGTAGTAATTTCATATTGCTATTTTCTGAGTTTTGAATAGATTTTCTGTAGGACATGTAATTCTTATGCCTCTGCTTTTCTAGTTTAATATCCGTAACTAGATTCTTATAGGTCTTTTTAAGATTCTTTTTGGAAAGTTTCAACCACCACTCTACTTTAGTTTTAATATTAAAATATTTTCTAAAATCCTCATTATATTTTTTCATTCGTCTTTTATAATTCTCTATAAGGTATTCTGCTTCATTAGACTCATTTAAATCAATGTAAGAGTTCTTTTTAGCAGATTTAAGAGCTTTTAAAGCTTTAGAGGTATTCTTTTTATCCATTTTAATTTTAGTCTTTAAAACCTTTAAATAACTATTGAGATCTTTCAGTAAAATAGCTAGGTTATCATGGTTTATAGAATTGGCATTATCAAATCTCCTATTTAAAGCTGATTTATTAACCATTTCCTGATTAAAGTAGATGAAAGCATAATCTAACTTCTTTTGTAAAATGAATTCGTTTAGTTCTTTCTTATTGGAAGCATGTATGTCTGTTACCTCTTTTTCGCTTGAAGAAAAAACACTTTGTTTATCAATGTTGTAAATCAAAAAAATAGAGTCTATATTTTTTTCGTTTCTCCTCAGCTCGCGTTCTAAACTATCTTCAAAATTTAGATAAGCTTTTGCTAAGCCAAGATTATGTTTTTTAGGAGTTGGTCTTTTGTTATTAGCCAAAGTAAATTTATCAAATTTAGATTTTGATTTGTTAGTAGACTTTTGATGGCTAGTTGCAGTTCTATCAATTTTCTTAACACTTGAAATTTGTTGTGTATTTTCCTTAATTCTATTCTTTATTTTTTTATTAAGACGCTTATTAACTAAGGATAAGGTATCTAACCAAGCCAAACTTCTAGATTCATAATGAGAGAATTCTTGGTTATTATTATCTATACTTTTTTCAAGATTTTCAATTGCTAAATCTCTGTAAGAATTCATTTTTCCTCTTATATTGCTAGAAGTAATTAATTGTTTTTTTTCTGGATTATAATATTCTGAATAAAGAGATTCAAATAATAAAAAGTTGTTAAACCCCAACAATCGGTTGTTTTCTGGAGCATTTTTTTTAGAAATTGTATTCTCTAGTTTCAACCTACTCATCTTCCCCATTGCTAAATATTCTTTAAGTGAATTATTGGTAGATCTATCTACCATTAAATCTGAACTGATATCTACAACATAATTTTTACCCAGCTCAAATTCTTTTTTGGTAACTGGGTTTTTTAAAAACTGAAAAAAATCAAAAGTTGGCAGATGAGAAGAAACCATATGTGATGGATCTACATGAAACCAATTGGGATTGTATTTATGTACATAATGAAATTCTACTTCGTATGGTTTTTCAAATAGTACCCACAAAGCTTTTTTTAGAAGTTGTTTTTTTGGTTCTATTTGCCCTGCTCCCCAAGTAATATCCATTAACTCCCACTTATTATCAATTTTCACAGTGGACCACGCATGTTCTGCCCTGTAAAGTGTGTCACCAGCAAAGAAATCAAACTCCCTAACATATCCATTGATAGTTTCAGATTTTAAACCTACAGCTTCACACATTTCGTTGAATAGTTCTGCATATTCAGAACAAAGAGCTCTTCTTTTTTTTAAAATTTCTTTGGAAGTGTGTCTAGATAGTGTATTACTTAAAAATGCACTATAATCGTATTTAATGTTTTTAGCTATCCAATAGGTAATTGCATATACCTTGCTTTCTTCGTCTTCTAAGTCCTTAGTAAGTTTAGCAGCTAGTGTTGTAGGAAACTTAGCATGTTTATGCAAAATCCATTTAGAACTTCTTTGTATACTTTTTTTGTCTTCTTTTGAGAGAGCACTTTGAGAGTGAAAAATAGTGAAGGAGAATATAAATATACTTAACGCAAGGAGTTTTAAGTTTCTAACTTTCATGGCGGTTTATTTAATGGTTAGGTATATTCTATTCTATAGGCTAATTTTTATCTATTTACTCATATAATCCAATAATTTTAAAATGGTACAGTTTATTTATTATTTAATTTTTCATTAATTATATTTTAACTTATAAACTTTATTGTCAGTGGTGTCACATTGACCTTTGTTATCTAATATCATCTCTAAACTTCGCAATGTATTTGAAATTGCTATGTGATATTCTGTATATATGTTTTGATCTATTTCACCAGCTTCGTAATCTAATTCAACCCAAAATTTTATTTGTTCTAAGTTGTGTATACAAGATTTCATATCTGGTTTACAATAAATATATACTTTCTCTTCACTTGCATTTCCTGATAGCATAAGCATTACTGCTGTAAAAATTAAAATCTTTTTCATATTCTTATTTGTTATTTTATCTATTTATTTGACTCGACTTTAAAGTGTTTCAAATCAGAAGCACAGCTGTCTAAACTTCTTACCATTTGCATATAGAACATTGCAAAATCAGCAGTTAACTCTCCTTCATCGTATTGTTTTTCAAACATCTCTTCTAGCATTCTACATCTACCTTGAATAAATTCTAATCTCATTTTATATTGAGCAGGATTTATTGGAAAATCTGGTTGTTTAAATGACATTAGTGAGCATGTCATTAATAGTATCAGTGTTATTTGTTTCATGATTTTATTTTTTAATTGATTATTATTTAATCCATTTTGGATTATTTCCTCTTGTATCTAAAAGTGGAAGTTTTCCTGTTTCTTTAGTATCGCATTGACATCCCGACGGATCTAATATCATTTCGATACTTTTAGAGGTATTCTCTGCTACTAGCTTATAGGCTTCGTATTCGTTTTTAGAAATTTTTCCATCTTTAAAATCTAGTTCTAACCACAATTCCAAGTGATTCAAATTCTGAATGCATTTTTGAAGATTTGGTTTACAGTGTATAATGGCCCATTCATTATTAATATTAGAATTACTAGATGTCAATCCCAGAAATATTAAGGCGATTATTATTATTTTTTTCATGATTTTAATTTTTAATGTCTGATTTTCACTTTTTTGGTTAATTGTACTAATTCGTCTTCTTCCACTTTGTATTTCACTTTATTGATCATCACAATCTCTCCATTTTTATTCTTTTTAAACTGATCAATGTCATCTTCTACAGTATGAAGAGATCCTTTACTGTGGTAAGCCAACTTTATATAATCTGGATTAATATCTTCTTTCTTATCTACTCCACATAGAACTATTCTAACTGGATAATTGATTTGTTTAAGTAATTCCATATCTCTAACAGTGCTGTTGTTGTCTACAATTACTACTACATCGTCATGATCGTAAGAACTATTTACAGACTTTATAATAGCTTCTAAATCATTTTCTGCATGATCAGTGTTTTTATCGTATCCAAGCTTAGTAAAGTAAGTTATTGCTTTGCCTATCTTCTTATAATCTTTAATGCTAGTAAAATAAATACCTCCTGCATTACCTATTTCTAGAGATTCTTTCTCACCATCGTTAAAAAATGCAAACTTGGATATATCATCCTTATCAGTTCTAAGTAAATGCCATAACAACACTTCAGATCCATAAGGAGCCATGCTTCCACTACAATCTGTTACAATTAGCATGTTTTTCCAGTTTTCCTTATTTCTTTTAGCTACTTCAAACATCTTTTTTCCTGCAACTTGTGCTGTAACATTAGCCTCAAATTTTTTCAAAATTCTTTTGTAATTATTTTGATGTTTTATGGACGGTAGTTTTGAATAATGAATTACTACACCATGTATTTGTTTCTTTGCTTGATAAATATTTTTGGGATCATCCTGAAGAATTAAATTCCATTTAATACCTCTGTCATAATAAAAAGCGCTGTCTAGTTCTTTTAGAGAGTATATCCTATTTGCAATTAAATCTTTATAGTCTTCTCTCCAGTTTTCTAAATCTGAAGGGTAAAGCGTCATAACTATATCTACTCTTCTTGGCCTTTTGTCCCTTTCTCCATTTATTAAAGTTTTTGGATTTAATATTTTATCAGATCCATAATTCATTTTAAGATGAATGGTGTTGCTATCATTAAAATCGTATTTACCAGTAAAGTAAACTTTAGGAGTTTTTGGGAATAAGTTTCTTACAATAGTGTTATCGGTAAGTCTTAAACTATCTGCAGCAAATAGATTACTACTAATGAATCCAAATAAAAGAGCAATTAAAATTACCAGGATTCTAAACTTGTTGTTACTGGTTATTTGTAAGAATTTTTGAAACGAGGTTTTATTATATAAACTATACATAGCATATTATTTTAAAGGTTAATAATTATGGTTTAACTGTACAGTTTATCTTATAAGCTTTTGTTTGCTTATATAATCCTAAGAACTAGAAAATGGTACAAAACATGATGATTTAAGGGGGAGATTAAAACTTTTTATTACACTAAAAAGTTGACTTAGCTAGGCAAGCAAAGGGAGGTTAGTAATTCTCCAAAAGTTTAACTTGCTTACTATGTTCTAGCACCATGTTAGGGGTATTGCTGTATTCTCCAATTTCCCCCTTAAAACAAACTTGTTTATTGATGAGGTAAATTTCTGGCTCATAGTCGAAGTTCTTAATGTTAGATTCAAAAATCGAGATACTAAAGACTTGGTTTGGAAATTTTTTATCAAGGTTAATAAAAACGTGTCCCTTCTTATGTTTCTTTGTGCTTACAACATTGCCACATACGGTATGTTTTCTGCCATCATTTATGATTCCATTAACTAGCTGGGTGTTAACAGCTTCTTTTGGTAAATTTTTTAAAGAAATGGGCATGATGTCATCTTTTTGCGATTTCGGAAGCCATTCGATGTATGGCGTTTCAGCTTCAATCTTATTTTCAATAGAGTCATTTAGATTTGAGAATAAATCATAACCCATAGTGCTTTCCACGCTGTCAATACTTACTGCAAAGTATTCTAATGGACGTTCAATTTTTTCATGCGGCAGAATGAAACCAATACCACGATTATTTTTAATATCTAGTGCAACCTTAACAAAATATTTAGGGATTGAAACCTTATTTATTCCACGTTCTATTTTTGCAAGACCATCTGTAAGGATAGGTGCGGTAACAATGACTAAGCTTGTGTTATTCTTGGTCACATACTCACGCATCCAGTTTTCAAGTTCCGCCCATTTAAATCGATTGAAATCCCCAATTTGTGGGGACATGTTGGAATAAAAATAACTTTCAGAAAGCGCCTTCTCACACCATCTGAAATCTGCAGAAGGAGCAAGGTGTCCTCTATCATATCCAAATCCATCATATTTGTATTTTCCGTCAGGTTTCTTCTCTTTTAAAAAGTAATCTTGTTCTAAAGAAGTTCCTGTAGTTACGAGGGTATCTTCTCTAAAATCATTGGACCGCGTAGCATTTCCATCAGAAATGGCAGGTAGAATTACATGCATCACCCAATTTGCTTGTTCATGATACTCATTATAGCTCAAACTGAAAGCTAGATGGTTTATAACCTCCTCACTATTGGCTGAACTTGGGACACCAATTTTTTTAATTTGACCCTGAATCCAATTAAGCTTCGCAGCCTCTAGTTCAGTTTTGAGTATTTTTTTTGTTCGCTCTAAGGCATCAATTTTTTGTTGAATAGAAATAATTTCTGGAGTTTTAATTTGACCACTTATAAATACTGGAAACATCAGTAAAAATAACACCTTCTTCATTTCATAAGTTTTAAACCATCAAAGTAAGAAAAACTTGACTTAGTTAAGAAAGCAAAGGGAGGTTAGTTAAGAAATATATTGTTTTAGTTCTTCTTTTACCTTATTATACTCTTCTTGAGTAATTAGCTCCAAATCTAATTTTTCTTTAGATTTTTTAAGTTCTGTAAGAGCATCATCGCTTGTCATTACGGGCTCATTAAATTCTTCTTTTTTTATTGTTTCTGTAGCATCTGTAATATCAGCTGTAGCAGTTTCATTTTTAATTATAATTTTTTGAGATTTTTTCTTTTTTCTTTTTTGAAAAAAGCTTTTAGTCCTTTTTATCATAAAATAAATAAACCTATAAATAGAAATAAAATACCATACAAAAAGGGGAAGACCAGTACCAACTATCCAACCACTTACAACTGTTTTAGAACCAGTAACCATAAACAAACCGTCACCAATAACTTGTACTATAGGCATCGCTATGGAGCAAATAAAAAAGGATACTATGTAATATAAAATTGCTGCAGTATATTTATTTTTTATTGGAGTTTTTTTCAGAAAGCTTTCATCAATCTTGAAGTCATCCCATTCATTTTTCCAATTTATTTTTTTCTTTTCTTTATATGGTTTAGTTACTTCTTCTTTATGTTTGATTTCATCCTCTTCTTGTAAATTATTTCCTTTACCACAATTCCAACAACTTGTAAATTGAATTTCTAATATTTCACCACATTTATTACACTTCCACTCGTCAGCATTAGAATGATTGCTATTATTCATAATTTTAAGTTACTCATAAAGTCGTCAAAAATATTTTGACAGTTATCATTTTTCAAATCTGTTAAACTTATCTGTAAAAAATATTTATTTGATAACATAATGAAAAAAATTTGTGTACGCAATTCCTCTAAATAATTATTTAAGCTGTATGATAAAATAACGTAAAACCCATTTGTATCATTAATTTCAACAAAATTTGATTTATTTAGTTTGACATTAGACGCAATTTTTTTAAAATCATTAATTATATGAGTTTCTGTATTATTTTTTAAGTTTTTAATATTGAAATTATAAATATTCTTTACCATAGATACGTTTATAGTTGGCGAGACACCTTCGAAAGTATCTAAATTATATTTTGAAAAGGCTTTTAATACTATTACTTCTTTTTTCCCCATATCATCTATTAAATTATCGCTAATGGATTCTTCACTTATGATTCTTTTAATATTTTCATATACTTCATTATTTGATGAAAATTCATACCAACCTTCAGGTCCATTTATAACAATGTCTGTTGCTTGAGAAAAAAGTTTATTTTCAACGGTTTCAATATCATTATTATTTTGAGAATCTTGATTGCTTGGATTTTCATCAAATCTCGTAATATACCCCCCACCACAACTTGCCAACAACAAAATTGAGAACATAAAGACGATAAGTTTCTTCATTTCATAAGTTTTAAACAATCAAATTAAGGAAAAGTTGACTTAATTAAAAATGAACAATTTTAAATCTAAGTAAACTCAGAAATCACATAAGCGGCCAATGCCAATAAAATAAGAAACAAAAACCATTTTTTACTTTTGTAAATAGGTGGTTTTTTTCTTTTGGTTAGTTCATTATAACTAACAAATAATTTATCAAAGTTTTGATGCTTCATAATCTGTGCATCGGTAAGCTTTATGGTCTTTTTACCTTTATGTATTGTATACTTTTTCATTACTTATTATGAAATAATTTTTTAAGCTTATCAATAGCTCTATAAACTTTAATTTTAGCATTATTGCCAGTAATTCCTAATACTTCCCCTATTTCATTAAAAGACAATTTTTCAAAATATCGCATTTCAATTAAGTCACTTTGATCGTCTTTCATTTCACTTAAACATTTCATTAGATGATTTACGTGATTTGTATTGTCATCTATTTCTAATTCTCCTAAAAAAGTGACAGCATCTCTGTCATTAATCTCTACTTCTTGAACTTTATTATTATCACGATAGTATTTATATACTTCGTTAGATGCAATTCTATATAACCAGGAAGAAAAAGGAAAGCCCATGTCTCTATACTTTGTAAGATTGACCATGGCTTTCATGAAAGTATTTGAAGAAAGTTCAGCAGCTAAAGTTTCATCTGCAGTTTTCTTTAAAATGAATAAAAATATCTCCTTAAAATACTTGTTATAAAGCGCAGAAAACTTCTTTCTGTCTTGCTGGGCAGCAAGAACCATTGGGAAATCTTTTGATCGCTTAGGAGTAGACAAAATTTAGTTAATTATAGTACTGTAATCCAAATATATAGTTTTGGTACAAAATTTAATTAATCGTAAAAAGTTACATTTTTAATAATTTCATAAAAATAACTAATTAAATCTTTAGGCTGTTTCTATTAATAAATCGTAAAAAGTTACAAAAAGTACTAATAAATCGTAAAAAGTTACATGTCTAATAATTCCATAGTAACAAGTCTTTAAATCTCAAGACTACAGCAGCTAATAAATCGTAAAAAGTTACCAAAAGCACTAATAAATCGTAAAAAGTTATATTTCTAATAATTCCATAGTAACAATTCCTTAAATCTCAAGACTACAGCAGTAAATTGATTGAAAAAGTTAGCTACTAAAATTATGTAAATCACTAAAACCATCAATTGATTATACTGAATGAATTATACCTTATAAACTTATTAAAGAAAATGTATTTTTTAAAATACATTTAAGAAACTTTTTTATGTAAATGATAAAAAATAAAAATTGGTAAAAAAATTACATCAAATACAGTTAATGACAAATTAAAAGGTATTGACATTAAAATCGTTGAAGATAAATTCAAAAAATCAAAAAACTCTGTTTCTATTTTATATACTGCAATTGGTAAAAAAACCGAAACCATAATAATTAGTCCATAAATCAATAAGTAAAAAATTGATTTACCTATTTGTTCTTCCTTAGAATTAACGGAAACCTTATTTCTAATAGAACCAAATAGATAGCTTTCTAAACTTGGGTTGAAATTAATCTTATTCACATACATAAAACGAATGGATTTAATAAAAATTGTACCATTTATAATTAAATGGATTATACAATTAAAATCAGCCTATAAGAAGATACTACTTAACCCTTAAAACAACAACAATGAAAAATTCATTTTTTAAGCTATTAGTAGTATTACTTTATTTCGCTTCTTCCCTATTCAATTCTTTAATTTCTCAGTACAATACATCCGCTGTGTTGGTAGTTGGTACTGATTCAGACATTTCTAGTTCTGTTGTAGCATTAGATAAGATAGGAGAATTTTTAGAATCTAAAGGAATAAAAACTTACAAGTTTTACGATGAAAAATCTGATTGGGAAGCCATAAAAAAAGCTGCTAAAAATGCTCACTTCTTTGTGTATTCTGGTCATGGTAGTAATATGGGCAAAAACGGAACTGGTGGATTAGTAATAAAAGACATGATTTCCAATAGTGAAATAGAAAATGAACTAGTCTTAAAGAAAAACTCTGTTGTACTGTTTCAGTCTGTTTGTAGAGGTGCTGGTTCTTCTGCTGGTGACAACGGCGATATTGGTATTAAAAAAGCAGAAGCTAGAGTTTCTGACTATGCGGAACCATTTTTAAAAATTGGTGCACAAGTCTATTATGCCAATAACTGGCAGGATGGTTGCTTAAGTTTTTTAGAAAATATGTTTGATGGGAAACCTGCTGAAGAAAGTTTCAATAATTCTGTTGGTTGGTGGTCAGAAGTTGAATTAAAGAAAAACTACGTTTATGACCACAACAAAAAGATCGGAATAGCTTCACACGAAGGAAGTGGAACTGTTACAGTGACACATACTGTAAATGGAGTAAAAACAGTCGAAGAAAGACCTGCATGTAAAGAATATGATATTGCTTACGTAGGCAATCCAAATTTTAAATTAAATCAAATAAATACTTCAAGATGAAAAACATAAAAAACCTAATCATACCTGTATGTATACTTTTAGCAAGTTGCAATCAAAGTTATTACAAACACTATTTACCTTATTTAAAGGTAGGCAGCGACATAGAGTTAATTAAAGATAGAATAATACTTGATGAAAAAATGGGAAATATATCTAATATTAGAGCTGATGACTACTTGAAAGAATTAGAGATAATAAAATTAAAAATGTACAATATTAGTTATGAAGCTAAAAAACCAATACTAATGCCTTTAAGAGGTAGAAATATGACTACTGAAACATGGGAAGAATGAGAAATTTTATTATAGTTTTTATTATTTCGTTAATTACGTTTTCTTCATGTAATTTTAGAACTTATGATAATATTTATCTATCTAAAAACTTAGATAAGTCCATTCATAATATTGAAGTACTCCAAAAATGGTTGTATTGGGATTACCAAAACAATAAAATACCAGAATATGTACTTAACGAGTATAATACCGTTCTTGAAAACACCAAACTTTCTTTAATAAAAAAAGAGAGAAAGTTGGAAAAGTATATTGCTAAATACTAAATAAATAGTTTTAGGTTTAGATTGCAATCGATTTAATTTTTCTAAATTTAAAGAGTTTTCAAAGTTAAATTTTAGATGTCAAAAAAAAGCCTTAGTGAAAGAGACATTTGTTCCAAGTTTATTAATCCAGCAATTTCTAAATCTGGTTGGGATATTAGGACTCAAATAAGAGAAGAAGTCTCCTTTACTGATGGCAGAATCATTGTTCAGGGTCAATTACATACAAGGGGGAAGCGTAAAAGAGCTGATTACATTCTATACTACAAGCCAAATGTTCCAATTGCAACTTAAAAGCAACTACGGCTCCTATCCCTCCACTAGAGGAACAAAAAGCTATAGTAGAAAAAGTAAACTCCCTCGTGTCTTTATGTGATGAGCTAGAGCAACAAATTGAAACTAGCCAAACACAAATAGAACAACTTATGCAAAGTTGTTTGAAAGAGGTTTTTGAGCAGGCTTAAAAAAAGCCCATCAAAAGACAGGCTTTAAAGACGGGGTGAGGAGATTCAAACTACTGATCTATGGTTCCAAAAGAACAAACTCTAACTGGACTAAATTTAAAGGTTGTGTATCCTTATTTTAAAATTTAGACTACTACTCTATCCTAAACTTGTGGTTTTTTCTATATTTGGTTTTAAACTAAAATTAGTTGGGGCTGAAAAAATTTCACCAATTTTTCACCAAAAAAAGTGAAAAATTACTTAAAAAACTGATTAACAGATGATTAATAAAGCTGTAAGAAATACTGGCGCGATCACTAAAAAGTCCGTTACATAAAATATGTTTCGGACTTTTTTTAATCACTTATAACTAATCTCCTAACGATACTTCTATCCTTAGCATTAACTCTTAACAAATAAACTCCTTTAGAAATATTCAACAAGTTTAAAGAAACCATTCTTGGGCTACCATTTGAAAACGAGTAATCCCTGTCAAGAATTAATTTACCAGATATATCCACAATAGTCAAGTCAAAATTTTCAATAGAAAAGTCTTCAAAATATAAGTTAAAAATTCCAGAACTTGGATTTGGAAATATTTCAAAAACTAATGGATTGAAATCTTCTGTTGATCTATTTGTAAGATTTACATTATCTATATAAATATTGTTACCACCGTCGCTATTGCTTAGAAAGGATATATTAATTCTTTTTCCTAGAAACTCTTTTAGTGATACTGATTCATTTCTGAATGTATGGTGGTTAGAGTTGGTCGAGTTATTTTGAATATCCGTAGATAAAAACTTTCCAGATTTAAAATAAATAGTGTCTGTAAAAGTAGAACCACAATCCTGAGAAACTTCTACCAACAAAGCATCTTCAAAACTATCGGAAATCGAAGAATAAGAAACATCAAAAGACAAATATGGATTGGACAGTTCATTATCCAAATAAATAGGTTGAGTAATAAGTTTATCAAAATCACCATCTAAATTATTCTTAAAATAAGCAACTCTATTTTGCAACCCTTCTTGAGTAAATATACTGGTATCTTTCCAAGAAGAATTTTGACCAATATTTAAAACCTCCCAATTTTCAGGAGGGAAATTTAAAGCGCTAAAATCCTCAGAAAGCTCTATTTCTTCCGATAAAAGGTCTTCAGATATAACATTATAAAAATCATTCTTCTCAATGGAACTTATTGAATTTGCATTCTCGGTGGTCAAGTTTACTTGATACAAACCATCATTTTCAAAACTTACTACAGGGTTTGGTGAATTTGAATTGGTGTTTTCTAAATAAGTAACTGTATTTGGGATAAAACTCCAATCCCAACTTATTGGACATCCAATGGTCTGATCAAATAGATTCACTGGAAAATCTGTACATAATTGTGATTTGTTGGTATAAAAATTAGAATTTAACAAACAATTAGAAACACCACTTCCGTCGTAATATTCTGCTACTGCTCTAAACCCTTTAGTGCCATTTTCAGTAATTGCCCTTACAGAAAACCAAACATCATCATTTGGATTATCTATTGGAATATTATAAGAAGTTTCGGTTGTAGAGCCAATAGAATCCATGTATTTTTCACCTAAAACTGAAATCTCGTATTTTGCTGCAAATGGTACTTCGTTCCAGCTTATTGAAAACTCACATTCACATACATTATTTATATTAATATTTTTAGGGAAATCTATAATTGAAAAAACATCAGAAGACTGACCTGAAATCCCATCTCTAGAAACTCTAACAAGCGCTTGTCCAGAAACTGAATTTGGAATTGGCCATTGCTTTATTCTAGATGAACCATTTACTTGGTTACCAATTGTAGTCCAAGAAACTCCGTTGTCAACAGAATATTCTACATCAAAATATCCTTGAGTACCATAGGTATCCCATTGAATAAATTCTGCTCTGTAGGGGATTACTCCCTCTCCACCTATTGGATAAGTAACTATAATTTCATCGGAAATAAATTCATATAGTAGGTAGTATTTTTGTGGCCCAACAGGAATATTAAAACCAGATATTTCTGCAGAATAATTTCCTGATACAGGATCAAATATTGTAACCTGTTCCATATTATTTAAGTGATCTTCACCAGTGGTTGCAGGCAAGGACAATAAAGAAGAATTTGGAGTAGGATCTAAAACCCAAGGGTAGAAATCACTACTGTTGTTACTTATTTTCAAATCAAGATCGTTAAGAAGAGATATGGAAGATGATGGAGATCTTTCTGGATCCATCCAATACAACATAATTCTTGCTTCTTTAGTTCCTTCTGGAATTGTAAAATTAATCGTGTGTGATTCCCCATTGTCAATTAAAGAATCTTGGTATCTATTTTCTTCTAAAACCTTTACAGCCTTCAATGCATTGACAATTCCCCAGCCGTAAGAGAAGTCTGGACCAGTGTTTCCATAATCCTGGGCTGTGTTTAACAAACAGGCTTTTAAAAGCCCTGATTCTGGGTCTAAACCTGAATTTAGTTCTCTATAAGCTTGGTATAGTTGTGCCAAAACACCAGAAATTCCTGGAGCTGCGGCTGATGTCCCACTTCCTGCATTATAGATATTATTAGGGTCTGTAGATATCTGACCATTTCCATGAGCAGCAATATCTGGTTTGATTCTTCCGTCGGAAGCTGGGCCTCTACTACTACTAGAAACTAAAGTTCCATTATAATTTAAATTTGCAGTAGCAATTACATTTTTGGCTTGCTTATGGCCACCAGTAATATTTCCCCAGCCAGACCCAGCACCATAACCACAATTGCTATTTCCTGAATTTCCACAAGAAAAAACTTGAATCAGAGACGGATTTAATACTATTTCTCTATCAATTTGGTAACACAAGGAGGTATAGCCTGCATTACATGAATTGCCATAGGATGAAGAAAATATCATAACATTACTATCATTATTCAATTGCACAGAATTCGGGAGAGATGAACTATATTGTCTAACGTGTATTTTAGCACCTTTGGCCATTCCTTCGTATTGAGGATTTAAATTACCTGCTCCACCAAGTATTCCCGCAACCATATCACCGTGGTCTCCATTTAAATCATTGGCGACAGTACTTTGCTCTGTCCGACCTTTAAAATCAATATGGGGACCAACAAATCCATCGTCATTGACACAAACACTAACTCCAGAAGCATCGTATTTACGACCGTTATAAAGTTGTGTATTTATAGAATTTGATCGGTGTAAAGACCTCCCACCAGTATCTTCGGGTTCACCAGGTGCCGAGATAAAAGAAATAAAATTAACGTATTGAATTTCCGAAAGCTCCATTAATTTATTTTTAGGAAATTCACATCTTACAATGTTTGCAGAACTATTAATGTCAATAATAGTAGAACCTAAAGCATCTAAATATTCTAGGAAAAAATTTAACTCATAATTTTTCATTAAGATAATTTCCAGATTAATTTTATTGCCTTTATCTGCCCATTGTGGAATAGGAGATTCAAAAATTGCAGGATCACATCTTAAAATTTTAGGAATATCCTGTACATGAGTAATGTCATAGCCAACAAGATTAGATTTCAAGAAATTATAAGGAATAGAAACTGTATATGCGTTTTGAGAAATATAATCTAAAAAAAGAATTCCTTTTGATTCTAATTCACTTCTAGTATCCCTCTTAGGAATTGAATTAAACCGTATTATTTTATAATAGTTTGTTTGATTTAAAGATGGCCCGACAGGTTCTTCTTTAAGGAAATCCTCATAAGAATTAGTTAAATCAAATTCTCCGTATTTAAAATTAATCGATTGAGCAAAAACAATAGAAAAGAATAATTGAAAAATTAAAAAAGAAAAAAAATAATGCGATTTAAATGGGATATTTTTAAAGTAACTTCTTATCATAACTTAAATATATTGTATTTTAAAGTTTAAATCATTTTTGTTTCAATTATTAGTATTCCTCTTATGAACTTATATTAATTTCCTTATTTACCAATTGGATAGCTTCAATATAAATATCATGTAAATCTTTTAATTGCCTTTGGTACATATTGGAATACAACTTTGCTTGAGACAAAATTCCATAAAAGTCGTTGGATGCATAATAAGATTTATTGAACTCGAAAACTTTCAAAGACCTATTTCCATAAAATTCACCATCTAACAAATCGTAATCAAATCTAACTCTAAAATTCTCTAATATTGTTCTTCTAAATCCAATATTAAATTGATCAATTTCATTTGATGTGGCAATATTTCTCTCTTTTAAATGGTTGTACATTTCCAATAAAATATTTTTAAGTTCTGTGCTTTTAATTAATTCAAATGCATCAGTTGCAATAAGTTGATTATAAATTCCATCTTTAGAAAAAAAGGAAATACCCACTTCAATATCAATTAACTTACTTATGGTTATTGAGTCGTTCAAAAGACTATGATTTTGGTCAATGTCATCTTGAATTTGATTGATATAGCTAACCGATTTATTTAAGACTTCCTTAAGATGACTTATCTGATTCACATCGTCATCAAGGGTCAATCTAAGGTCTTTTAAATATTGGTTTTTTCTGTGATCGTTAAGATTCTGAACTCGTAAATCTTCGACAAAGAAAGAGAGAAAAACTCCAATGAAAATGACTATTCCATCGTAAATATAGCTTTTGACTCTAGATTTCTTATCCAAATCCATTCAAAAAATTAGCTGATTTGGTTGTCAAAATCTTTAACCAATTCAACAAAAGAATTGTATTTGGATTCAGCAATCCAAATTAAAGTAAGTGGAGAATTAGAAACAACTTTACTTGAACTGGTGATTTTTTTATTCCTTTTAGAAATAATAAAACCAATTTCTAAATCATTAGACTGGTCATTATCATTAAATTTCGCATTTCCTCTAACCAAAATCCCTATATTATTGGAGTTTAACTCATTATCAAATGAATAATTTGCAGGGAAGATTTTAATTTCAATAATTTTGGACAAATTCATAACCAAAGAGTCATCCAATTTTTCAATCCAAGGAATAAGTTTTAAGAGATCCTGTGATTTAGGAAGTTTAAATGTTGGTGGATCTGTAAGAAGATTGCTCATTTTCATTTCAATTTCTAATAAGAACTTATCAGAATCATCTTTATCTACCCTACCCAAATTAATCATACTAGTAAGTTCTGTTTTTTGAAAATTCAATAAATCTCTACTTGCCTGTCTGGTTTCAATAGTTTTGTAAACTTCGGGAAATGCATTTTTTAAATTTCTTAAAAACGTAAGTCCTTGAATTTTTTTCTCATTTACCTCTTCCATTAAAGTCTTAAATACAACAATTTGGTCTTCAGTATTGGAATTGTCTGATTCCAAATTTTTAACTAGAACTATTAGGTCGTCCTGAGATTTAATCATTGCCCTTACAGCATCGTAATTAGTATATAGCTGAGAAAACAAATCTTTATTGGACGATTTTCTTAAAATTTTCCAATCTTGAACTTCGTTAAATATTTTGGAACTTCCCCATAATAAATCTATATTGGTAGAAGTTGCAATAGAAAATTCACCACCTTGGTCTAAGAGTTCGTTATTAATATTCATTAATAAATTATAAGCTGATCTTCCTAATAAACCTTTGCTAAATAATTTCCAATATGAAGATTTCTCTTTATTTAATAAGTTTATTCTAAGTTCTTTAATTAGACCATTTTCTACTTTATCTAGTATTTCATCTTTGGATGGACTCCAAGGTGCAGGAAGGAATTTTTCAACGTGACTCCAGTCTGCTCCTCCCATGAATCTATCTTTTTTCATTAATTCTAATCTCAGTTCTGCGCTATATCTAAGTTTGTCAATAGTGTGGTTTACCAAAGTTGCTTTTGCTAAAGGAACTTTAGTTAGTCCCAACCCTTTAACTAACGCTTTTATAGTAGTTGCATTTATTAAAGATGTTAAAAGAACAATTCCTGCGGTTATAAATAGAAATTGATCTCTTATATCATGGGGAATGCTAGATGTTTCAGCTACAATTAGGGCCATTGCTAAACCAATAACACCTCTTAGTCCTCCCCACCATAAAACAATAGAATCCTTTAAAGTAACACCATATCCTATTTTTTTCATAAATGGAAACAAGACAAAAATAATTAAACCTCTTATTATATGAATACCTACATAGACAATGGCTAAATCAATAAAATCTTCCATTTCAAACCTTGTACGATGAGCAATTATTACTCCAACTACAATAAAAATCAGAGTATTTGCAATAAATGCAGCCAATACCCAGAAATCATGAAGGAAATGACCAACTTCTGGACTAATTCTTGTTTTCCCTCTTCCTGCCATAATCAGTCCCAAAGTAACCAATCCAATTACACCAGATAAATGAAAACTTTCTGCGATGAAGAATGTTAGATAAGCAGAGCCTATTATTGCAGTAATTTCAAATAAACTATCGTTAAAAACTGTTTTAAAAAGCGATAAAGTCAAAAATCCAATAGCAGCACCTATAGCAACACCTCCAAAAGCTACTTTTATAAAATCAATAGCACTCCCAATTATTTCAGGATTGCTAGCTCCTGCTATTTGTGAGCTAATTGCAGAGTAAAAAATCATAAAAACTACTATTGCAGTTCCATCATTTAGAAGAGATTCGCTTTCAATTAGAGTTCTAAGTTTTTTACCACCACCAAGTTCCTTTAATAGTGCAACTACAGCCACTGGATCAGTTGCACAAATAACAGATCCAAACATAAGAGATACATACCAATCCCAATTTCCAAATCCAATTCCAAAATGTTTTATTCCCATGGCCATACTTGCACTTATAAAAATAGCCACCATAATACCAGGAACTGCCATTAGAAACGCATTCCAAAAAGATTTTTTAAAAGTATGTACATCCAAATCAAATGCAGCTTCAAAAATTAAAGTTGGAAGAAAAACATAAAGAATAATTTCTGGTTTTATATGCCCAGCCCAAAAGATTGACTCGTCAAGCAAGGAAATATTTTCTAACCATTCAAAACGGTGAATAACTCCTAGAATTAAACCAATAATAAGAAGAATAACTGTAAATGGAATAGGAACTTTTTTAAGAAAATGCTTGCAGATAATTCCAATAAACAAACTAGCAATAATGAAAAACAACGGAGACATTTTCCAAACTTCCTTTTTAACTACTTCAGCACCATCCCAATCGCCTGCAAATAATGAAAATGGAACTAAAAATAATATTAGAGCAAGTAAATTTTTCATTTTTAGTAAAAATTTATATTCTGTCTAATTTAGATAAAAAAATTTAGTTTATAAGTCTTCATCTTTTTTAAAAGATGTTGGAATAATATCCAACCCTAACTTCCTCGATAATTTTATTAAAAATGGCACTAAAACTGTTGCCCCTGGAATCATAAAGAAAGGGATTCCGACACCCATTATTTTTAACACATCGTAAAATTGAAGCTTTAATTCTTTTTCTTCCTTTTTAGAAAGCTTACCCTCCTTAAGAAATTTAACTACTAAATAACTAGCTTGTTTGGTCTCTCTGGCTTCCTTTCTTAAACTATTAAAAAAAACTTTAAAAGCTTTCGCAGATTTTTCACTATTAAGATTTAATCTAGAAGCAAAATCTTTATATCCTTTTTTCTCTAAAAAAGAATAGTCTAGGTTCCATTTATTTTTTGATTTTTCAAGCATTATCTTTAAAAATGGTAAATGTAAGCACCTGATTTTCTTAACTCGTGAATAAAGGAAGGAATTTTAGAAAAACTTTGAGTATTAATTTTGTTTTTTTTATGGTATGTAATATTTGGAAGAATAATTATAGTTTTTGAATTAATTAAACTTTCCAACTTATTCATTGGAAAATCTTTATCAATTATTGCAAAATCTAAATCAGAACTAAAATTCCATTTTTCATTGATGTACCCAATTGATTTATTTTTCCATACGATAGATTTTGAAATTAAGCTATCGTAATTCAAAATTTTAGGAGTTCTTAAGTCATTGTAGTCCCAATTATTTCTAATGTAATTATTAATAAGCTTTTCATTTTCTAAAAGCTTTTTGTCCGCAATAAAAAAATGATTCTTCCCTTCAATTAAGTCGATTGCTGTATGATTTGGAATACTGTAAACAACAATACTTCTTTTATCTAATCTTTTTTGATCTTCTGAAAAGTCTAAGGAAACAATGAAAACTCCAATTATAAGAATAAGAAAGTTTAAAAACTTAAAATTGAATCTAAGCTGATAAAGTATCAATAAAATTAGAAGATATAGCATGAATGTTTCAAAAACAGAAATAAATAATCCATCGGTAAGAGAATAAGGAATGGATTCAATAAGTGACAAAGCTTTAACAATAAATGAAATTATAATAGTTAAAATTTTTCCAAGAAAAATAGACACATAAGGCAAAAAATTAAAAGCTATTATGCATAGACCAATAATTAACAAAATAAATACTAAAGGAATAACCAAAAGATTACTCAATAAAAAAAAATTGGGAAACTGGTGAAAATAATAAATGCTTAGAGGAAAAGTAGCAATTTGTGCGGCAATAGAAACTGAGATAATAGACCATATTTTTTTTAAAATATAATTATTTACAAATATTAAATTGAATATAATAGGGTACAAATAAATAATCCCAGTAACAGCAAAAAAACTTAATTGAAAACCAACATCAGTAATTAAATATGGATCTATTGAAAGTAAGAAAATTGCCGAACAAGCTAGAATATTATAAATATTAGTGGATTTATTAAAAATCTCTGCAACAGAAAAAAAAGTTAACATAGTAGCTGCTCTTAAAACAGACGGACTTAACCCTGTAATTATAGCATATACCCAAACAAAAAAAATTAAAACCATTTGTTGAAATATTTTAAACCTATGAGATATTTTTAAAAATTTAAAAAGGCTAGAAATAAGTAAAAAGACAATTCCAACATGCAAACCAGATACTGCAAGAACATGCATTGCTCCTGTTTTAGAAAAAACTCCTTTTACAAATTGATTCAATTCGTCTTTATATCCAAAAGTTAGTGCCGAAGCGATAGCAAATTCATTGGATTTAAGTCCACTTTCAGAAAATGATTGTAGACATCTATTTCTTACAATTGTAGAAAACCTTTTTAGAGTCCAAGAAGAACCAAGAAAAGTCCAATCAGACACAAAGGCTGTATACTCAATTTGTTTAGATTGAAGATATTTAGAATAGTTAAATTGATGTGGGTTTTTTGGATTAGATAATTGATTAAAAAAACAATTAACAGATATTTCATCACCAGGGAGAAGCATTATTGAAAGACTATCTTTTGGAAGATAAATAAGAACTTTTCCAATATGTTTTTCTATTGTAGAATTATTTTCAATACTAATAACTTCACATTTAATTTTAACACTATTTTGACTAATAAATATTGGATGATATATCGCTAGATTGGTCTTAAATTTCTTTTTTTCTTTAACTATTTTTGCGTTTCCAATGTAATTTTGTGTTTGCGAATCACTTTTAAAATCTACTATTAATATTCCACTAAAGACAATGGATAAAGCAATTAAGACCTCAGAAAAAAACTTTTTAGTGTAACTTGTATTTTTTAAAACAAGCTCCAAAAAAAGCAAGCTTAAACAAGTAAATAAAAAAAATAAGTAAGTTTCAACTTGAAATAAGTGGTAATTTATCTCAATATAAATACCAATGATTAGAAAAAAAACAATTTTAAATAATGGGTATTTCACATTATCTTTTTACTTGTGGGAAAGTATTATAAATTCAAAATGACAAAAACAATTATACCATTTATTTTTTTATTTCTACTAATTTTTAATTGCAAATCACAATCTATAGGTGATTACTACCAAGGTGGCGTGGTATTCTATTTAGATTCATTTGGAGGTGGTCTCATAGTTGATATTATCGATATTCCAAATCCAAATCCTATGGTTAATACATCTCTAGATAGTTTGTTGTCCCGTTGGGGAAATTATTCTACTCACGTTCCTGGAACATCTTCACCATCTATTGGCTCAGGGATAATTAATACGCAAAATTTCATAACCTTTTATAATTCAGGGAATTTTGCTGTTCATCAATGTGTTAATTCCAATAATCAAGGATTCAACGACTGGTATTTACCTTCAAAAAATGAATTAGAAGAAATTTTCACTCATCGAGTTCTTATTGATTCAGTTGCATTTAATAATGGAGGGCATTTATTTGATGATTTTGCCCCTTTGTACCCTTACTGGAGTTCTACAGAATCTCCCAGCACAACTGATTTCAGATATTCTTATGCTGTGTATCCTAGTAATTTCACGGTTCTCAGGGGGAAAATATTGGAGTACAAAGTACGTGCAGTAAGATCTTTTACTATAAACACAGGAATAAAACAACTTAATAACAGAGAAAAACAAATTATTAAAATAGTCAACATAATGGGCCAAGAATGTCAAAAACAGCTTAATATAATTCTGCTTTACATGTACGACGATGGCTCAATTGAAAAAAAAATGTTTATTAAATAAAATTTTATTCAAAAAAAAAGCTGGCATTAGCCAGCTTTTATATAAGTTTTTATTTTGAAGTTAAACTTCTTCGAAATCTACGTCTGTAACTTCCTCGTCAGTTTTTCCTTTGTCATCCGCTTTAGGCTCTTCTCCTGCAGGACCAGCAGCATCGCCATTACTTGCTTGATACATATCTTGGCTAGCAGCTTGAAAAGCAGTGTTTAATTTTTCCATTGCTGTA
>Ga0209534_10000719_pt1 | contig 36925 bp, 34 predicted proteins | sample COG_07_FD_184751 | JGI IMG/M metagenome (GOLD analysis project Ga0209534, IMG submission 184751) | Pelagic Microbial community sample from North Sea - COGITO 998_met_07 (SPAdes) (version 2) | ecosystem: Environmental > Aquatic > Marine > Neritic zone/Coastal water | place: Helgoland, sampling...
ATCTACATCACATAATGTAGAGGTGCAATTGTTCCAGATCGGCACGACGCCTGTTGTCATAAACGACATGGTCGGCGAAATGAAGTTACAATCCTTAATGCCCTTTGCTTTGAGGACGAGGTCGAGTCCATGAGTATTGCTGGTTAGGCCGATGGCATATTTGTGCCCGACCATTTTGGCGAACTCGCGTTCAAACTGTTCAACCTTTGGGCCTTTGCCCCACCAGCCGGATTCAATCACTTCTCTGAGTGCATCAACCTCTTCGTCGCCGCCGAATGGTTTCAGGACGGGTAGAGTGCTTTTACGAATTTCCATGGTTTATATGGTCTCCTATGGCCACTAGGCGTGTGTCATGAGTTGGTGTTTGTCGCCGCACGTGGTATTTGTTTGCGTGGGCGGAATAATGGTGAATGGTAAAGATTCCACATGCTCAGGCGCCCCAAGATCATCGCCTGCATGGTGCCAAGTCCGTAGAAAATACATTTCCGAAATGAAATAGATGACGATTCATCTTCATAACGGGTTAGGATTGGAAACTCTTTCATGCGAAAACCAAAGCAAGCGCTCTGCGAAATGGTCTGTTCGTCAAACCAATAGCCATCATTATTCAGATGGAACGGCAAAGTTTCGAGAACGTTACGTGTGTGCACGATATATCCCGTCGCAGCGTCAGTCAGCTTCAGGCCAAGCATGATATTGGTGAACCCGGTCAGGAACACATTGCCAAATCGTTTATACAACGGCATGAGGCCTCGCTTGGCACTATCTATATTCATCATTCTGGAGCCGTAGGCAATTTCCGCCTCAGCATTGTTGATAATCTCTAATGCCAGCGGCAAAGCCTTGGGATCATACTGATAATCGGCATGGATCATCGCAATGATATCTGCACCGCGTTCAAGGGCGGCGGTGTAACATGTCTTTTGGTTGCCGCCATAGCCGGTGTTTTTCTCGTGACGGATAACGTGAATGCCAAGTCTCCGGGCAATTTCTGACGTATCATCAGAGCTGCAATCATCGACGAGGATAATGTCATCAACAAGATCATGCGGGATATCGTTATAGGTTTTTTCCAGCGTCAATGCGGCATTATATGCGGGCATGACCACTGTAACTTTAGCTTTCATAAGGTTTCCGTGACACTATCACTTTGAGGAAAAAAGATTAAAACCGTCCTGATTTTTATTTTGAGGCAAGTCCTATCGCTACGATATATGGAAACTACTCAACTTTTATGGCAAAGTCCATGCTGACCCAGACGGTCTAAGTTTTGGCCAAACGTTGCTGACATTGACGCCTATGTGCGTATGAGCGGGTATTCAATTGTAAAAGATGATGCCTTGCGCGGTACTCAGAACCAGAACAGTTTTTCCGGTCTTTTTGCAGAACGCGTCCGTTGCCGCGCGGACACTGCGCCCATTTGGCAAGCCATAGGTTTCGACAAGTACAATGCCACCTTTCAGCATCCGTTTGTCGACGTACTCAAGCGTCTCCAATGTCGGATAATAGGCATCAATGTCGACCTGTGCGAAAGCAAGTTTTGGGTCACCTGCGTCTTTTAGGATTTCTGGCGACATGCCTGCGTGAATATGTACAAAGTCGCTTTGCATGAGGTTACTGACAACATCAACATCGGTATCTGACAACATACCGTTTTCGTAGTAGTCTTTATCCGGCTGTGTCCCGACCAGACCTTCAAACGTATCGAACAAGCGCAATGTAGGTGCGGGTCCGGGCGTGCCCTCAATCGCTTTTTCAATCGCTCGTGCGCCGCCGCCACGGTATACGCCGATTTGCCACACGTCCCCATCAAGATGACGAATTTGCTGAATGAGCGCCTGCAGAGTCCACAGGTTTGCTGGGCGCGTCGTTGTGAAATCAGCAATTTCATCAAAGAACGCGAGATAGGCTGAATCCATCCAAGGGCTGAAGTTTGGTAAATATGGAACCGGCTCGTTAAAGCGGATTAACTTTAAGCCGGACTTCCCGGGTATGACATTGAAGCCGCAGCGGATAAATGTCCGCTCGATGAGTTTCTTCAACTCATTATTACGAATGAAAAACCGACGTAGTGAAATTTCTAGAGATTTACGAAAAGACATTTATATATCTAAGTATTTTCATGTTTATCGGCCATCATCGGCAGATTTGTAATTTCTGAAAGCGACTGCCCATCTTTGTCGCGTGCAGATAGAATAGGCTTGGAGACAGGCCAGTCGATCTTCAGGTCAGGATCATTCCAGATAATTGAGGTTTCACATTCTGGAGCATAAAGGTCGGTACATTTGTAGGCAACTTCGGCGAGATCTGACGTCACACAAAACCCATGCGCAAGTCCTGGTGGAACCCATAACTGTCGCTTGTTTGATGCGGATAGTGTGACGCCAACCCATTGGCCAAATGCAGGCGAGTCAGTACGAATGTCTACGGCAACATCATAAATTTCGCCAACGATTGCACGGACGAGCTTTCCTTGTGCGTGGGGTCTCTGGAAGTGCAGGCCGCGCAAAATGCCAGCTTCTGACCGGGAATGATTGTCCTGGACGAAATGTGTCGGCAATCCGGCTGCTGAGAATTTTTCCAGATGAAAGGTTTCCATGAAAAATCCGCGCTCATCACCAAACACTTGGGGTTCGACAATGATTACGCCCGGCACGCGAGTTTTTACAAAATTCAATGGAAGGCATCCTCGTCGACCAAGCTGCCAAGATACTGCCCATAACCCGAGTTTGCCATTGTGTTGGCGATTGCCTGAAGTTGATCGCTATCAATCCAGCCTTTGCGCCAGGCAATCTCCTCAATGCAGCCAATTCGATATCCTTGTCGGCGCTCAACTGCGGCAACAAAGTTGGCGGCATCCAGCATAGATTCTTCAGTTCCAGCATCGAGCCACGCAAAACCGCGTCCCAAAGTTTCAACAAATAATTTTCCGCGACGTAAATACTCGGCATTGATATCTGTGATCTCAATTTCGCCTCGCGCCGAAGGAGCCAAATTTTTGGCAATGTCGACAACGTCGTTGTCATAAAAATACAGGCCTGTGACCGCGAGATTGGATTTCGGTTTGGTCGGTTTTTCTTCGATGCTGATGGCACGCCCATTGCTATCGACTTCGACAACACCAAATCGTATCGGGTCTCTTACAGCATAAGCGAACACCGATGCTTGATCTTTACGTTGATTGGCATTTTCTAGTTTTTCGGTCAGTCGGTGACCAAAAAAAATATTGTCACCAAGCACAAGCGAGACGGATGAATCGCCAATAAAATCGGCGCCAACGATAAATGCATCTGCCAGGCCGCGGGGCTCGTGCTGTGGCAAGTAGTTGAAAGATACGCCAATTTGTGACCCATCACCGAGCAGGCGCTTAAAATTCCCAACATCATGAGGCGTTGAAATGATCAGGATGTCTTTGATGCCAGCAAGCAGTAACGAAGACAGCCCGTAGTAGATCATCGGTTTGTCGTATACGGGTAGTAATTGTTTACATACGGAATGGGTCGCTGGATACAATCGCGAGCCACTACCACCAGCAAGTACGATGCCTTTACGCATTATGATTGATCCTCTTGAATAATGTTGTTGCCTAGGCCCTGACGAGACCCGTCGTGCACGTTCTTCCGTCGCCGTGCCGTCCAATCCTGATTTTCCAGATACCAATCGATGGTTTGTTTCAAGCCATTTGAGAAAGGCTCAACAGGTTGCCATGAAAGCGCCGCTGTTGCCTTGCTTATATCCAATGCATATCGGAAATCATGCCCGGGTCGGTCTGCGACGTAGGTGATCAGATCACGGTACGAACTGCCATCAGATGATGGATTGAGTTGATCAAGGATATCAATAATCTGGTTCACAAGCGTGATGTTTTCCAATTCAACGCCACCACCAATGTTGTAGCTTTCGCCAGGCGTTCCCTTTTGGGCGGCGTCGAGAATTCCTTTGGCGTGATCTGTGACATAAAGCCAATCCCGGACGTTCTTACCATTACCGTAAATTGGTAGCTCTTTGCCTTCGAGGGCATTCTGAATCATTAACGGGATAAGTTTTTCAGGAAACTGTCTGGGCCCATACGTGTTTGAACCATGCGTAATTATGGTCGCCAAGCCATAGGTCTTGAAGTATGCACGAACGAGATGGTCGGCAGACGCTTTAGACGCTGCATACGGAGAATTCGGCCTATATGGGTCGGTTTCAACAAAAGCGCCATCGCGGATAGACCCATAAACTTCGTCTGTCGATACTTGCAGATAGCAGAACTGTTCTGCCATGTCGCCGCCAACGGATGAGATATACCGAAGGGACTGGTGAAGCAGATTATAGGTGCCATTGATATTTGTTTCGATGAAAGCTGCCGCGTCATCAATAGAGCGATCGACATGTGTTTCCGCCGCGACATTTATTATTGTGCTGGGCGTATGGTCTTTTAAGATGTTCGCAACAAGCGCTTTATCTACGATTGAGCCTTTAATAAAAGTATAGCCATCGTGATCAGTGACGTCCGATAAGTTATCTTCGCCTCCGGCATATGTTAAAGCGTCCAGATTAACGACTTTGTGTCCGCGCTCTAGCGCTTCTCTGATAATAGTTGAGCCAATAAAGCCCGCGCCGCCGGTAACGAGTATTATATCGGTCATACGTAGTTTTCTTTCAAAACAGCGATGCTGACTTCTATGTCAGCTAAGGGGTTATCGCCATTTAACATTCTTTGTTCAATGGAAACATATCCATTGTAGTTTATGTCTCGAAGCATACGCGCAAGGAATCCATGATCGATAGTGCCGCTATGGCCAAGAGGATTCAGGCCAGGCTCATTCGCGTGAAAATGAACAAGTTCATTGGAAACGGCCTGAAATACTTCCTGCACTGCTTCGTTATTTTCATACAGGGCCTTGGCATCCAGTTGCACCCGAAGTGCTGGATGAGAAATATCTTTAACGATCGCCAGGCTTTCGAGCGCTGAATTAATGAAGTCTGTATCGTTGGGACCTAGAGGTTCAAAGCAAAAGCAGGTACCGTGATTTTCGATGCGTTTGCAGAGTTCACCAAAGAAAGCGTGCGCCTGTGTGTATGCCTGATCCAGCGGAACCTCGCCGCGCTTTCTGCCGCCACCGTAGATCAATGTTTTGCCACCAAGATCACGACACACCGCTGAAAGGTGTTCGAGGAACAACATGGACTGGGTATCGGTCTCGGGCCCTTTGAACAATCCAAGTTTGGGATGGTCAAAAAACAACGAATGCAGTCCGATGACTTCGAGGCCTGCGTTTTCTATATCTTTGCGATAGGCCTCGACATCGTCAGGCTTAAGCTCGGACCAGGTATTATGCCATCTGCGGCTTGGGGCAATCTCAATGCCGGCGATTCCGATCTCACGAAGTTTCATCAATTCATCGCGATGCTCAAAAGGGTTTAGGGCTATATTTGAAACGGCGTGTTTCATGATTCTAGCTTAATGTCTGAGCGACGCCCGTGGAGCGATGCAATGTGTCTAAGGACTGGGTGCATGACGAAATAAGTTGTGCCAACTGTATCCTGTGATGATCCTTTGGATAATGCACCTTTGTCGGCTATCTCTCTGAGAACGCGAACCAATATATCTGCACGGAGCGCGCCATCATATACATGATCAATATTAATAGCCACGGGTGGGTTTGGGTACTGACGCTTTGCGAGAATAGGGCCCGTATCGATCTTAGGGTCAAGAATGAGTGCCGTGGCACCTGCTTTTTCACCCGCAAGCCAGCTATAATAAATTGTTGTACTGCCCCGAAAATCTGGCAACCAGCCACAATGCATATGGATAAATGGCGCAGCGGCTGCAAGCGTATCGGCGCCGATGATCTGCCCACCATACCCTGAATAGATAATTGCCAGATGGGCATTTGCAGATATGTAAGATCTCAATTCTGGATCGTCAGCATGCGCGGCATTTACATGGGATATGTCACTAGGGAACCGTGCCAGTGTCTGGTCGAGTGGCATCGATAAATCTGGCAGAAATAATGTCTCTCCGTCACAATTTACATTTCCGTGCACGGTATTTTCGTGTGCTACGGGGTTATCGTTTGCCGGATCGCCGAAGGTAATGACGTGCTGCGGGTAAAGGCCCGTATGATCCATAGCCTGTGCATATGCCCTTGACCGGGGCGTGAACGCTGCCAGAAAAACGAGACCATCGATGATCATGGCAACCCATCCAGAGATGAGAGCAGTCGCTGTGAAAGGGCGGCTTCCCTTTCAATCAAATATGCGGTACGCCCTGCTGCATCGCTGTCTAATTCATTGTTTAGCGAGCAGAGAACATCGAGACCCTTCAGTAAGGCATTAAAATAAAGCAGGTTTAGAGAATCTTTTTGTGCCGTGACAAGTATTTCGCAAAAGGTGACATAGAGATTGATATCGCGACAACGCGTCTTGTCCGCTGCCAGGAAGCGTGCGTTATATTCTTCGTGAAGCCTGCCCGTTGTCTCGAATTTCCCAACCAGAAGTTTAAGCCATGCATGTGCCAGAGATGATGCCTCGGGTTCGTTTGAAGCATGCACAAGCAATGCGTTAAGTAACTCTCTGGTTTGAACGTGCGTTTCTAATTCAGGAAGCGGCAGCGCTTTCGTGATCTGATGCTTGATTGGATTTGGAAGTTGGCGAGCAATATTCTGACGCTGGAGTTGCCAGGCATCGAGGAATGGCTGCCCATGGTTCGGCGCATAGTTATAGTGTATCCGGCTCTCAAGAGGCGCTTCAGACTTATAGTCGTAGGTGATGTCAGTGGGTGTAGACGTCATTTTAAGTTAGGCAATTTTTCTATAATTTTCTGAACGCAGGCACTTACGCCTTCATCTTGATTGCGTGGATCAAGGATGAAATCAGGTGAAGCAGGTGTGGGAAACGGAATGTCATAGCCGACGACGTCCTTCATCTCTCCAGCGTCTGCTTTAGCGTACAAGCCTTTGACGTCACGTTCGCGAAGCGTTTCAAGCGGTATATCCAGAAAAATTTCGAAGTAGGTATCAAATTCTTTTCGATTCCAGTTTTGCCATTTTGGAAAAATCGACAGTACAGCAGCCACGACATGTATGCCTTGGCGATCCAAAACCTGGCAGAGACGCGAAATGCGTTCCGCGTTCCGTTGCCGCCCGGCAATGGTGTGATCAACATCGTTAGCAAACACTTCGCGAAATTCGTCTCCATCCAAATAGACGGTGTTCGCGTGTTGCGCCTTGATCTGATCATAAAGAGCGCGTCCGATTGTTGACTTGCCGGACCCGGACATACCTATTAACCAGATAATCATGCTACCTTACGTTACCTTCTGCGGCATTGAGTGAATCCCCGAAAAGGCCTTCGATGCGGGCATCGCTTACCTCGTCGATTTCTTTTAATCGTTGCGCAATAATACGGTTCATCTTTAAGATCTCGGGATGATCCGGTCTATAGATATCGTTACGTTCAAATGGGTCGACCTGTAGATCAAAAAGCGACGGTTCCGGTTTGCCGACTTTGTGATAAAGGTCAACGCCTTCTCGCCAAAGATATTTATATTGCGGAGTCCGTATCGCCATATAGATGGGCCGATGCTCAATCTCGCAATTTCCGCGACAGAAATTCTCCATCAGCACGTGCGGACGTGCGCTAATTGATTCGTCAGTTACCGACACGCCTTCCCAGCCTTGCGCGGGTGCAAGGCCTGCGGCCGCACTTAATGTTGGCGATAAATCCATCGACGTGACGAGATCCTGTGAGCGGCGGCCCGGTTGTCCAGGAATTCGGAACATCAGAGGAATCCGCGCATTATGCTCATACTGAAGACACAAATGCCCGTAATCACCATGATCATTTATCTCTTCGCCGTGATCGCCACAAATGCAAACGATTGTGTTATCGGCAAGCCCATTTTCAGATAATGAAGCCAAGATGTTACCGATCGCCTCATCAACAGATCGAATTGATGCGTCGTATAAAGCGGAGACTTCTGCATAGTCAGCATCCGTCTTCGGTTTTTTGCGAAATACGATTGTTGGATCGATATCGGATGAATAGCCAAGATCTGAAAGATAACGTGGAGTGTCTTTAAACCACTGCCCTCCATGACCGGAAACATAGGGCTGATGATTGTCTTTGAAATGGGCCCAAAGAAAAAACGGTTTGTCTTTAGTAGTATTTGCAAGCGACGTCAGCTCGTTTGAGACTCGATCTGCAATGGCATGCGCATCGACGGAGTAACGATATTTATTTTCACGCTCTCCGGCGAGGCGATCAGAAAATTTTCGAACCACTTTGTTGCTAAGGCGGAGCCATGCTTCGCGTATCAGTTTCATCGGGCGTCGGCAAAGCCGCCAGTCATAGGCAAGCCATCCGTGCGCTTCAGGGGGGGACGCCAGGTTTTTATCGATATAGGCCGCATGGTTTGCTTCAAATTCAATCCTGTGACGGCCCGCAACCTTCTTGACCTTAGTCAAATCATAAGCGTCACCAACAATTTTTGCGTAAGGGAAATCACGTGCGTACTCATCGTGCCTGGAAGCCAGCATGTCGCAGTAGTGATCAACGTTATCGAACAGCTTTCGGATCACGGGAACTACGGTTGCGAGCATCCGATCTTCTTTAATTTCACCATTTACATAAAGGCGTATCGTATCGCGGGTATTCATGACCGCCATGCCGACTAGCGTATTCAGGTGAAATACGGAAAGTTCAGTGTCCAATCCATCCGTATAGCCATAGTACGGACTTACCCAGTGAATTGTGCTGAGACCCCATGTGCGGTAACCAGCATCATGAAAGTGTTTAAATAAAGTGTCTGGCCTGTTAGCAGCGCCCTGATCATAGCCCCCGTATGATAAAGGCCGGCTCGACGTAAAGAGTTGGATACAGGCTAACTGAGTAAACGGCCCCAATGTATAAGCGTTCTCGCAAACAATGGCATCCTTGGCGAAAGCATCCATGTTCGGGCTGGTTGGCCTTTCGTAGCCATACAAGCCTAATCGGTCGGCTCTGAACGAGTCGACTGATAGAAACAGGATATTCGGTTTATCGGTTTGTTCAGTCATTTATTTCCGTCGTTTGTAAATTGGGATCATTCGAACTGCTGTCCATAACCCATGTCATGGATATAGGCATATCCAAAATCATGGATCAGATCGCGTTCGATGCGGTCAATGATATAGGTCTTCTTATCCAGCGGCAGAGACCCGCGTTCTGTCTGGGTGCGATTGACCGCAAGCGGGGTGGTATAGCGATCGGTATCAGGAACGCGAGCCAGCATTTCTTTCTTTGATGCTCGGCGGAAACCTTCACGGATGCAGTCTTCCGGGATATCAAACCCCCAGAATTTGAGAATCTCCTGGTGACCACCAACTTCGTCCGCTTTTAGATCTTCATAGCGTACCGATAGTATTGATGGATGCCAGTCTTTGACGGCTCCCCAACTGTTATAGAACTCGACGAAACGTTCTAGTGCGTACGCCCAGTCGAAATCATTCATCGCATTAGGATTTTTCTCCGCACGCCGGAGAGATTTCACATAACCTGACTCCATGCCATCGACGATGTTGCGGACGAGGACGACAATTTTCGACGTCTTGAGTGTGGCGGTGCGCACCCGAAAATATGGATTTCGGGTATGGTAGTAGAGTACATCTCCAAGCGCAGGACCGTTTTGCCGATGATACATTTTATCGACAGCACCCGTTGGTATGCGCCAATCAAGGCGGCGATAATGGAGGCCGTCGCGGGGGTAAAACAGGTCATCCTCATAAGAATACTCACCGTCATTCCCGTTTGCCAGGTCTATCGCCAAGGCCATACCGAGGTCTGACCACAAATGGCCTGATCTGGGCGAGGCCGCATAAATTCGGCGAATACCATTGGCATTAAAATAGAAGCGAAACAGTGCTGTACGTTCAGCAAGCCCAAGAGTTATGCCTTGGTAGGGAGATAGCTGTGTTGCCATCTTTAATAATGCCAAAGCATCCCACGCATGCTTGAAAGGAAACTTATTGGCAAGAATATGATGTCGCCCTTTCATGCGGGGGCTTTGTTCGTTCGGGCATCGACAATCCGAAGTGTTCCATCATCTGCTGGATGCGTAATTTTGCGAGCAACATCTAAATCACTTGGAGTATCGATTTCGACCCAACCTCCATGCACATCTACAGCGATGGGAGGATAGCCGCCTTCAATCAAAACCTGCAAGATATCGGTCATATATGCCTTGGCTGGCTTGCGGCCCCCCATCCATGAAGGGGGGGTTGAAAAGATACGTTTTCGTGCGGTTTTAAGTGCGGCAATACCCTCTCCTCGAAAGCGTAGAAGGCCGACATACTGGCCTTGTATCTCGTTGATGGTTTTTGGTTTTTGACCAATATCCGTGATCGTGCCGTCGGCATTTGCGCGAAATGTTTCCGCGTCCGATAGTGGATCATCAAATCGCTGCTGCCAATATGAATGCCAACTCCTATCTGCAACGATGCTGATGGCTGCCGTACTCTTTGAAATATTTTCTAAAATTCGAGGCTCGTAAACGATGTCAGCATAACAAACCAAAATGTCATCACCGAAATCAGGTTCGGCAGAAAACAGGCTTTCTACCATGTTGGTGTCAGCCCATTCAGGGTTATGTGCAAGCGAGACCCCAAGTATATTGAACGCGTCACTGAGATAACCGGTGACGATTGTGATATCGGAAATGCCAGCTTTCCTCAGCGTTGCAAGCTGCCATTGGATAAGCGGTTTGTCATATAGCTTGACCCAACATTTTGGACGATCATCGGTGAGAGTAAGTAATCTGCTGCCACGACCAGCAGCGAGTATGAAAGCTTTCATAAAATTTGGAGTCCGATGTTTATTAGTGTCCAGATACCCGATGCGAAGCACAATCAAGCTGTACAACACGTGAGCTCGTCAGGGTTTCAAAAAGTCGTTCACCGCATCCAATAGCAGCAGGCAAACCAAATTCAGCGCAACGGATTGCCATGTGTGAATTACTGCCGCCATATTTTGTTACCAGCCCGAGGATATCGCGTGAAAAAATCCAATCAAACCCAGGGTCGGCACTTTCAATAAGAACGATCTTGCCATCGAGATCGGGCGCATCATGGCTTTGTAAATAAACCGGCGGCGCGGACACTCTTTTCATTGTAACGAAGGTGGGGCGGCCAAGAGGTAATCGAACCACATCAATATCTTCGGGACATGTAATCAAGTGGGGTAAACGGACCAGTCGATTTAGAGCATATGATTCAGCATTCCTGGTAGAGACCTCGCGCAGCGCGCCGATATCCAGTGTGTTCAGAATATCATCAATAGTTAAGAAGGAAAGCTGATCCGCACTAAAATTATGATCTTCACCCCAACGCTTAAGCACAACGAGGATATCGCTGATACATTTTGTAAATGCGAATTTTGATTCTTCACGGCCCTCAATGGACGTGACCATATAACGCTTTAACTCCACAGCAGATATGGAGAAATTATTTTCTGAAAGCATGCTATTGAGGGCCTGATCGAATACGGGATCCATTTCAGAAGTAGTTTCCTGGCGCTCAATCTTTGGTGGTACGTGATCCAGAAATAAATTCGGTCGCTCATCATACCGCCATGACAGAATATCATAGGTGCCAGGACGAAGATGCCCATAGCGCTTAAGAAATACTGTTGTATCCAAAGTATCATTATGTACGCATTCAACATCACGGATAAAGTCGGAAGCGACGGTGTGGACGCCACGCATGAATGTATCCAGTAATGCCTCATCTATGAGGCTGCGTTTAACCAAAGAGCGAAGTAACGAAGCCGAAATAAATCCGTGTCGAGCGAGTTGGGAAAACGGCAATGTCCCAAGTTCTTGGCAAGACACCAACATAAGTTGAATTTTCTCAAGCGGGTTTGTTTCACTAGCGTGCAAATCATGACTGAGCAAATTTCGGCTTAAGGCGACGGCGTCACGAAGGCCATGTTCATGCCAATTTAATGCATTCGTCGTGAGGACATGCAGTTTACAGATAAAATCTTCAACATCATCCAGATTAAGCCCATATCTCTGTAATTGATCTGACATCGATGCTGGATCAAAATCATGGCAGGTTAAGGCAATCTCAAATTCAATCTTATCGTGGGCACCAGGGTGCTCATTCAAGTGTGTGATCTGACTATTGATCAGTTGTTCGGCCGTATCTGTGGCGACACCCGCCGGCAGAAACGAATTCAGACTTAGCCGGACATCGATGTATGGTCTGCCTGCAAAGCTAACCATTAAAGGATGGTCAACACGCTGATATCCCATCGCAGCACGAGCGTCAGCCCAGACTTTGTCTGTGATCAGATTTCGGTACAGTGAACTGGCGAGCGGCCTAGGCGAAGAGCCTATAATTTCCGCCGGATTCCAGTCAGGCATTTCACCGAAGATGGAGGTTTGCCCAGCAACATTATCATGGGGAGCCATGCCCGCAGTAACGGCGCCACGTGTCGTATCCAAAAGCCGATCAAATGTTTGTTCAGAAACGTTTTGCCAGTTCCGTTCAACTGTAAGAGGGCGAACCTGGAGAATGAAGATTTTTTCGTCTTTATTGATGCAAAACTCGATATCAAGGGCGTCAGAATTCGTTGCAGCTTCGATGTCTGCGACAGCGTCGAGTAAATGATTGAAACGGCGAGATTTGACTATTACCCGCCGTGAACGATGAACAAGAATGGTTTTACTTTCTCCGCCACTGGTAACGGTATCTGTGCGTCCGCTAAAGTCATCGTAATTGATGACATAATAAGGGCTCCCGGTATCCAGATCGCGGGTAAACAATACACCGGATGCCGCAACGTTCTGAACCATCGGCTGGATCAGGACATCATCATATTCGCTAGGCGTTCCATAACTGCTGAACACTTCATTTATGGCGCTGCGGATAGTTGCCAGTTTTGGTTCGACATTTATCAAGCTACTGTGGACACCGGCATTGGAATGCGTTGCTGTGTCTTCAAGTTTTGCGCTTGAGCGAATAGCAAGTTTTTGACCATCAAATCGATCAAGAATTTTATTAATTGAGGTGTTTTTGTTGTCGAGCCAAGCTTGATGGTTGATAATCACCTGCTCGCAAAACAATGCGCTGGAAATACATTTAGATAATAATTCGAGCGTACGTGCTTTGCCTTGGAAAGTGAAAACAGAAGATATCGTGTGTTCATTCAAGCTTTTGGGGTCCTTAGAATCAATAATATCCATGCCGCTTCATGTCTAAAGAAAACGTGCGATCAATTTGGGCATTACTGTCGGCATAAAATGCTAAAATATCATGGCGTTGTTTTGCCGTTATTGGCTGAAAAGTACGGCTAGGTATCCGGTTCACAATATTTTGTAGAAGGTATCGAATGTCTAATCGGGAAGAAATTCCCCATAGAATGTAGATGGCTATATTTTTATCTTTATAGCGTGATAGCCAATTGGAAAATGGTTTATTGAATATAAATCCTGATTTATTATGTGAAGAATGAATGAACCGGTTTAAGAAGAGTGCAATATGTGCAGATAAATTCGAGTAGCTGACATTCTCCCGGGAAATGGTTTTTGGTATATATGTGGGAACCCCAAGGGATTCAGACATCTTAGTTAGATAATAAACGGGATCTTCACGTAGATCTTCATATAACGATACTTCAATACGGTCACAGCCAAACGCACGTTCAAATTCTTTGATGAGAACACTCCAGTCGAGAGCATTAAGATACAATCTCGGCGTTAAACCAGCATATGCCCATCTAATATTCAGTGGAGGAAAGCTTTGATCTTCATTGCGACACAGAAAATCGCTAAAGCGGATTGAGTAACAAGTATGCAAGAGTTGAGTATAGATTGACTCGATGAACTCATCTTGACGTCTTAATGTGATCAAGATTACAGCGTCAGGAAAAAGAAATTTTAAAAAGTCGGCTATATCTCGACGGTTATGGAAGCCAAGAAAGACATCGCCAACAAGGCCTTCATGAGAGATTAGATAAGGCGGCTTAATATCGCTTAATATATCCAGTAGTATTCGTTTTGCGCTGTCCCAGTCAAGGCGTTGTAAATCGCCGTCGATGCACTCTGCGAGGAAAACGATCGCCTCAAGGCATTCTTCGCGCACATTCGACACATCGATGTTGGGGAAAATCTGTCTTTGTAAAAAAGTGGTGCCTGTTTTTGGCAGGCCAATGTGCAGGTATGCGTCAGGCATTGTCGATATACTCTGGATTATTCAGGGTGACGAGATGCTTAAAGCTCTTATTTTGCTCAACCAGCGTATCAAAATCACCGATAGCAGCAATTGCGCCATTCTCCATGAATACTATACGGTCGCATGAGCGCACAGTATTTAATCGATGCGCTATGATGATCAATGTTCTCTTACCGCGTAATGAGTCTATGGTCTTGCGAATAGCATGCTCGGTTTCCTGATCAAGAGCGGACGTCGCTTCGTCAAAGACGATCAGGCTTGGGTTATGATAAAGGGCGCGGGCAATACCTATGCGCTGTTTTTGGCCACCTGAAACCCGGTCGCCGCGTTCGCCGACTTTTGTATAAACGCCGTCTGGCATTTGTTTAACTACATCGGTCAATTGAGCAAGTTTGACTGCATCATTTAAGCGGCGATTATCGATCTCGTCAGCTATTTGCCCAAAGGCAATATTAAGACGCAATTCATCGTCAATTAAACTGACGTCCTGAGCGACATAGCCGAGTTGATCTTGCCAAGCGCGACGTACGTCCTGAATGTTTGATTTATCAACGGAGATTTGCCCTTCTGTTGGAACATGAAGACCAAGTATCAGGTCGGCGAGTGTTGTCTTGCCAGCACCTGAACGTCCAACCAATCCAATCACCTCTCCTCGCTCAATCGTCAGGTGGAGGTCATAGATGATTTTGACTTTAGTGTTATCGTACTGAAACGAGACATGCTCTAATGTAAGCCGCTGCCACGCGCTTAAATCGGGTTCGCCTACATGCGGAGTTTCGACCTCGTCTGTTTTTAATAGCATCGTATCTTCATAGATGACATTAACGGCGTGTTGTGTGTCCTTGATGCGATTAAGGCCCATCATCAAGCGATTGAATGAAGGTAGAATCCTAAAACCCGCTGCGGCAAATACCGAAACCGTTGCCATTAAACGTTCAGCCGAACCATCCAGTTTGAGTAGCAGAAGGATAATAACTGCGACGCCAAAAAGAAGGACGGTTTCGAGCCATAATCGGGGGGCTTGGAGCATGACAAGTTTATTACGAAGCGTAATTGTAAATTCATTGAGAGGTTGGTTGAAGAGTTGTGTCAGAAAAACCTCTCGCCCAAGAACTTTTATTTCCTTGATGGAGCCATATCCCTCTTGCAAGGACTTCAGCATGGCTTTGCTGCATTCCAATGTCCGTTGACCCCAATATGCGTAGTGACGATGAAACAAAAGATAGAATAGCGAAGACCCTCCGACCATAAAGACGATGGTCACAGAGGTGACAATCGGATCAATTAAGAACAAAGCTGCGGCGATGGCTATAGCGACCAGAAGTTCAGTTATAAGCGTAATGAATCCCATGAAGCTTCCAACAAACGCAGAATTGGCACCTTGTGCGACGTTTTGGACGAGGTCAGAAGAATGACGTTTTAAGAAAAAAGCGTAGGGTGCATGGAGGTACCGTTCATGTAACTGATGCGCTGCAAACCGTAGATTACTCATGACATACTTGCTTTGAATGAAGAGAATACCAAGTAATAACAGGTTCTTGATAAGAAACACAGAAAACACGCTAACAGCACCATAGAGAATAAGGTCATCTTCCGATATGTCAGTTATAAATTCGCTTAGAAATTCAAGACTCGGCGGCAACCCGCCATTGTTTATAATCATGGTAACGAGTGGAAAGATCAGGCCAACACCAAGCGCTTCAAGGCCGGCGCTGAGAATTAACAGGCATAGAATGAATAATGAACGTCGTTGCGTTTTCCGATCAACAAGAGTAAGCAGTCTACGTCCGGTCTCTAAAATCCCGCTTGTCTTTAATGGCATTGTCAGAGTTGATCTTTGGATTTAAGCATTATTTTTATTTTATTAGACATGAGGTTTAATGCGACGGAACAGGTAATGGCAAGTATAATTTGGCTCCAGATCACCAGTAGGTGTAAACTCAAGCATTTGTTCGTCACCACCATTTGACCCATACGGTTGATGGTTAGAATCTAGAACCGTTTTCTCGATACAGATAAAACCAATCTTAGCCATATTCACATGCAAATCACGAACAAATAGATTGGTGCCATCCTCGGTCCAGCCCACGTGAACATATTTTTTTGCACATCGGTCAATGGCATCAAAAAGATTTTGTTCGTAGGGAACGCGATAGATTGTCTGGAAGAAAGTTAAAAGGTCACATTTAACATCTTGGGCAGGGTCAGCAAAAAAACCTTCGTGCATATCTATAAATGGGCGCTCTTTACGAACATAATCTACGGCCATTTTTTGCGGATCTAACCCGTGGAGGTTTGCAAACCCTTTATCATGAAATAGGCTCAAGAAATACCCTGTACTGCACCCAATATCATAGATGCTTGCTGTTTTAGGGATACGCTTTTCAAGCCAGCGCCATGCAATATCGAATGCAGCTTTTGCATAAGGTTGTTCAGAGTGATCACTCGTATACTCATATTCCAGTTCGTCACGCCCTGGCCATGATGCCTGTTCTTTTGACGAGCGAAAAGGATTACACAGAAAAGGAAGCGTATGTTTGCTCCCATCTGATGATACGATTTGCCGTTTAAAGCGCTCGTTCATCTCACCAAATTTAACGCGCTTAATGAAGGCATCTATAGGATCTTTGAATTGTATTCGTATCATCTGTATGTCTCTTTCTGACTATGGCGTTGTTGGAAGGGTGCCATCTTCATGGCGTTTCTTTTGATGCAGGCAGTATTGAGATGGCAGTATTGTTGGAAGAACAATGCTCTTCGATTATGACCCAGGCATTGCCAGCAGGATCTTTGAATTCATCAAGACTACAAAAATCCTTAAGTAAGCCAGTTTGATTTGGGAATTGACGCGATCGAAGTGCTGTCGTGACGTCGTCAAGATTTTCGAAGACAGTGCCGTTTTTGAAAACACGCATATCGATCGGATGTGGCGGCAATAACACCGGCAAATGGACTTTTCCAGCAGCAATAACCTCAAGCATAGTCCCTGAAAATGCTGGCCCAATCACAACATCAGCCCATTTGACGTATTCTTTGAAAGGGCCTGTTGCGACGATTTGACATTTAAAGCCGTATTCGGCGACGATGGTTTCGTAGTAATCCACCTTGTTGTGTCCTGGATGTAGTTTGAAAATAATATTTTCAATGTTCGCTCTCGTCAGGGATGTCATGATGCTCACAAAGAACTCGTACTCAACCGAGGAGAGAGTCTCAAAGTCATCGTATTGGGGTGTGTATTGCAAAACCAGTACGTTCTTTATCTGCTTGGGTAAAATATTTTGGGCGCTTTTGATATCCAATAAATGCGATGAGAGTATATGTCCGGCTCGTTTTTGTGCAGACTGCGCGCCAATGGCTTTTAACCAGCCTTCGTCTGCAATGCCCCAGGTCAGAACTGTATCAACAAGCCGGGGAATTCGTTGATCACATCCGAAAATTTCAAGTTTGTAATAATGGATAAGCGGCGCATGCCACGTCGAGATCGTTTTGATTTCTTGCTGCATGGCGCGCTCAAGGAAATTTTGAATAAAAGTGTTTTGCATGCCGTCCGTGCTGATGCCTGCTGGGCGGTATGAGTCGATCACCCACTTCGCATACAAAACGTCTTTGGCCAATGTTTCAAGAAACTGTAGAGTCAGCATTTTTTTGCGAATGTATCCGAAGATAAACGTATCTCGCGGAGACGTGCTTTCGATGACAAGCTTTTGGGTTTCAGCCAGAATATCTGCAACCCTTTGCTTATCGGCATCTGACAGTTCAATATTTTTATCAGGAATCAGTATCACGCCGCGGAATAACCGTGCGACAAGCCGGCCCAGAAGGCGCTTCTCAGGATACCAGGATGCAAGCATCATAGGCTGGCACTTTGAATTATTGGCCGCAGACAGCAATGGAATTGAAGTGAGTTGCGAATGCAACAGTAAAACGTGTGATTGATCTTTCCTGAGATGGCGAAAGACTTTCCAATGTAACGCGCAGGCAAAACTAAAAAGCCTGGCAGCAATGGACTTGCGTGGAGATGTTTTGCCGACACCTCGTTTTTCGGCATACTTGTATTCCATGCCGCTCAATTTGGCATTGGTTGATCTAGACGAAGCGGTTTGTATGTCACACCCGGTATCGTGTGCAACTTGTGTCACAACGGATATGCAGTCTTCGGAATCAAGAAAGCCATGCGTAGTACGCAAATCGACAAAAATAATCTGATTGATGTTAAAGGCTTTGACCAAAGCTTTAAGCGCACCGTAAATGCGCTCAAATTCACCAATCGCAACAGAGATTTCTTTGAGCATTTTCCGACCGAGTGAGACGCCGTGAAAGTGCGTTGGATCATCACCATTTTGAAACAGCCAATCGTTTGATTGAATGAAAATGGTTTCTGTGAGTCCCTCGATTGGCGAGAGTACCAGGCCGTAATCTAGGTGTAGGCATGGGCGACGGTCTGCGACAAGTTTCTGCCACAGCAGCCAGTTTGTCGTGACTATGAGGTCTCGCGCAGGATTTATGTCGCGCGAAATGTCCTGGTTAAAGTCCGAGATAAGAAACAATCTGTCATACTGGGCTTTGATGAAGTCTGGGAGCACATCAATTTTTTGCAAGGGCATCAAAAACAGTTCTTATGTATGTTCAAATGGCGGATATTTATCATTGAAGCGGTCAAATATTCCATCTCTGCTCAAAAGCTTTTCCTGCTTCAAGCAATCGCGCGACACGATCAGGACTTGCCTGGTCTGAAATTTCATCAAGCATGCGCTGACGTCGGTCAGGATCATTTTTAATAGGCAAGCCTTCTTCTTTCAGCATGGAGGTCATGTTTTTATGTGGTGGCGAGTCGAGAAAATCAGAAATCTTTCTAATCACATCGTCTGGTGATGACAGAAGCCGTTCCAATGGCAAGCGCAGGACGTTTCTGGATTGTGCTGCCGAAAGCTGGGCAAAGCCTCTCTCATCTGCTTCCTGTAGTTTCAATACGCTGTCGAGTGCGCGTTCCATCGCATTTCCGGAAAGGAATTGTTCTTCCCAATCATGTGCAAACCACGGCACAGTTCCATGGCGGGTCTCAACCAGCGGTATAAACGAAAGCGGGTCTTCAATATCCCGCCATCCCCAACCGCGCTCAAACCATTTATATGTTTGATTGATCGGATGACGGCAAAGATGAATGAGTTGCGCCCAAGGCATTGCGTCAAAAATCAATGATCCTGAAACCATCCCATTATGCAATGGATAGACAGGGATAAAGCCAGCATCATTGAAAATTTTCTGTGCGACCTCGCCAGACGGCGCTGATGCGCGTTCGATATATTCCTCGTGATGTGGGCTCAGGAATATAGAACTGGCATCACCTTTGCGGGTATTCAGAAAACGACCGACCATGCGATTGTAAGTCTGTTCTTCAGTTATAAACTGAATGAAAGAGGCTGCCGTCTCACGCGGAACCGATCCGACGTAAAACATATAGCACATATGTTCCATGGTAGCCTGGTATTGCGCGTGTTCCCCTTTCTCTAGGTGCGATATAATTCTGCACGCCAGAAACTTTCCCGTACGTGCCAGGCCATCAACGAACACTGCACGCGGGCAAACCGGATTTTTTCGGGCATATTTGAACTTTAACATAACTTGGCTTTAGCTAACTCGATGCCGTAATTTCCACTCGTTGTTTTCTTTCGTCCAAAGATGCGGTGATCTGAAGCGATCAATAGCCGCCCAGAATTGGTCCTCGTCGATACCCATGTAATCCAGACAGTCCTGATGGAATGTCTTCGGAAATGCACCATCGAATTTGTGAACCAAGGCAATGCCTTCAGCGCGATCAATATATCGATGTCGGATTTCCTGTGAGGCGTCATAGGTTGCTCTACCTATGCCGAACTTGATGTATGTTGTGTAGTATTGCAATCCGTCAATTTTATCATCCAGGCCGCAGAATTTTGTAAAAGTGCCATCGGTACGTTCGGTATGTGGTTCAAATCCGCAATTCTCCATAGCATAATAATACTTTTCCTGAGACCGCCAGTTTTCGAAATAACTCATGTAGTAGACGCTGGTCCCGGAAGATTCCACATCTTCACTTGCAAGCGGCAGATACGGAAGAAGATCTGTATGTGATATGCCCATTTTTAACAGGTCATCGTAGCTATGTTTACCAAGGAACACTTCTTTTTGTTTTGCCCTTGGGACAGAAAAGAAACGAGGTTCCATAACAGGATTGTTTGGATCAATTCGGGAGCCACCTTCTGATTCGTTCTCACCATACATGACGAGTTTGATGCCGTATTTCATTGCCAGGCGTGGGCCTATACTTTTCTGACCCAGAATAAATGGCTGAAATGGATGAAGAAGATTGAGAAACGCTTCACGCGTTAAAAGTCGGTGCACATTGCCTGCAGGTGAAAGAGAAATATTGTCAAAATGCCTTAAAAAAGCATCCATATTCTTTCGCCCGATGTCTGTATACATATGTGGTGGCCAGGTTACCGTCAGGGGATGCATGCCATATTTGTGCTTCATCACATGCGCGACATACATACTGTCTTTGCCACCACTGGCCGGAATGATCATGTCGTAGCTGCCATCCTTGCTTCGGTGCTGATCCAGGATTTTATGGAGCGTTTCTTGCCGGGCCTCATAATCGATCGATTCCCACTTGCGTTCGTGTTGCCGACACGCGGAGCAAACGTTTTCGTCATCAATGTTGAGTGGATCTTTCTTGTCGACGTTTTTAAACTCAACCGTAGATGATGGACGCTGATTGGACATAACACAGCGCGAGCAATACCGGACATTTGCCGGAAGGCCATAGAGGGATTCGAGATTTTCAGAGGTCATTGTTTCTCCATTGTGTTTTGCATGCGTAAAATTGCAATGCCCGTTTTGAGCTGCAAACGTCAGAAGTAGCCATATTTCTGGAGGTCGAGATCAATCGCTTTTGCGAAGGCGATATTATGTTCGCGGTAATAATCCAGGATCATCTTGCGCTTTTCCGGGCCAAGAACATCAGGGCGTTTATAGCCAAACCGGTCGACAACATTGCCAAGAAACCAGTACAGATCAATCCGTCGTGAAATGCCTGCGAGCGCCCAAAGTAACTTGCTGTCCTTCTTCGCGCGCATTTTTTTAAGTTTTAAACTAAACGGTTTTGCCGGAATGAATCCGATTCGGTGTCCCGGATATGAAACAAAAGGACTTAGCAATAACAAAAGGTGCAAGGCTCGATTTGATAATGATAATCCGGGTTGAGGCGCACTTTCAGGATAATAGGGTGTGACGCCCATAAACCCGACAAGCCGGTTTATTGCCAAGTTCAGATCGCGTGCAACCATATCCTGCGGGACGACGAGCACATTCTTGGGGCCAAACAAGCTGCCATAGTTTTCGATATACTTAAGCCAATGCAGGCGCTGGTAATTGACTCCTGGCAAGCGAGAATGAAATGCATAGGGCTTTTTATCTGCATCTGACGTGCGGTACAGGAATTCATCAATCGATATGGTGGCATAATTTTGTACAAAGTGCATATAAGCACTTTGTACCCAATGATCTTGCCGTCTCGGTGACAAGATGATCTTTGCTTCAGGGTAGAGTTGGGCCAAAAATTGCGCGCGGTATTGATGATTATGGAACGGCTCAATGATATAATTGCCGTCACTGTTGTAATGACCATAATCACCAAAATATTCTTCGTCGCTGATCACGACGTTCTTATCTTCGACGTGTTCAAGCCGCTTATCGAGTTCTTTCCTCAGGGCTGGAATGTCCACATACATTGGATGAGCATCCATTTCGCTTTGAATGCGATAGTTGAACATCGGATCATGGCGAAACGGGACGTAGACGTTCTCGATATTGGGAAAAATATACGTCTGCAGGAACGTGCTGCCGCTACGATGCGGCCCGACATAAATAAAATAATTCTTATCTGTCACGATTGCTCACATGTAAATCCAGATGTTGCGCTTTCATTAATTTTCAGAATTGTCATCATAGAACAGCCCGCGATTTTCTTTGACCTCGTCCCGCATGACGTCCTGAACAATGTTATGCATAAACCATTCTGGAATGGGTTCATTGTTTTGCAGGCGATGGCGTACTTCGGTGCCGCTGATGGATGCGTTGTATGTTTTTGAAAGTGACCCGTAGGCGGCTTCTTTTTCGCTATAGCCTATATTGTCGAAGAAGATCGGGATAATGCCAAGGTCCTCAAGGGAATCGAATATCTGCCGATTGTCGACATCATTGTAAAAATTGCCAACGCCTGCGTGATCGCGGCCAACGACAAAATGACTGCAGCCTAGGTTCTTTCGGCACAGGGCCGTGAATACAGCTTCGCGAGGACCGCAATAGCGAGGATATGTATGAAGAACGGCAAACACGGTGGTGTCGGGTGGATAGATGCCAAATTCAAGAAGGGCTTCATAGCTTTTTATTATTGGCCGAGGTAGAAAATCCCCGGGCTTCTTTGGGCCGATAACAGGGTTGATAAAAAGACCGTCTGCGCCTGATAACTCCAGCGCCGTTTTTTGTACATACTCGTGCACTCGATGCGCAGGATTGCGAGAATGAAAACCAAGAACCTGACTCCACCCCTTATGGTGGAAAACGTACCGACTCTCAAGGGGCTCCAGGTCAAATTGCTGGAATGGATGCTCACCTTTTTTGATCAAGGTGATATCACCACCGACAAAAGTTGCCGGTCCGGCCATGAGTTTCCGAACGCCTGGATGTTCCGTTGATTCGGTGCCAAACCATAATTTGGCAATGTCCTTCAAATCAACGCTGTAGACGTCTGAAATATCTAGAAAAGCACGTGCTGCCCCGTCAGCGTCGCACAGAACGATACGTCCTCCTTTTTCAACGTCTCGTGCCGTGTTGGTATCGAGCGGTAATGTAACAGGCATGGTCCAGGCCTGGCCACTCGGCAGTCGATTTTTGTGCAAAACGCTCTCAAGGGCCTGCTGGTCCATGAAGCCGGTGAGGGGTGAAAATGTTCCAACCGCAATTTGCTCACAGTCCAGGAGCACATGGTCATTGACCGTCAGTTTAGGGTGGTCATTTATGCTGCGTAAGTCATCAGCGTCGGCATGGCGCTGGACCAAGCTGCCACCGTGTGGCTCTGTTAGAAGTGAAATGGGAACGCTCAGGCTTTGTATGGTTGCTGTGTCGGGCTCTTCATTCAATGTAGACATCATTTTGATCACAGTACTTGCGCACCGGATAGGATATTTACCAATAGCTGTTTCGGCGGCTAGCACCAGGCCATCCGCGCCATCGCAGAGCGTATTGTAGATATCGTTGACTTCTGCTCGCGTTGGGCCTGGCGATGTTACCATTGATTCTAAGAGATTGGTGGCAACATAAACAGGCCGATTTAATTTTTTTGCCTGGGCGATAATTCGTTTCTGGCAACTTGGTATACGTTCAACAGGAATTTGCCGAGACAGGTCACCACGATCAATTAGTAAAGCGTTTGATTTGTTGGCGATATCATCGAGATGGGTAAGGCCGCCCAGGCTTTCGATTTTTGAAATGATGAAAGCATCTGGCCCAACCAGATCTCGGAGAACCTGAACGTCATCGCCGTGGTTGGAAAATGAAAGAGCAAAATGTGATATCGCCATCTGAAGGCCGATGTCGATTGCGCCACGATCTTTCTCGGTCAGGGGGGGCATAGGAATTTCACGGTTAACAGTGACAGCTTTGTTGCTGCCAATGGGTCCGCCATTGATAACGCGCATCTCGACGCCGTCTTCAGATTTCTCAGTGACTTGCACGAGAACAGCATTGAAATCAATGCTGATGAAATCACCAGGAATCAGGGCATCGATAATATTGTTTGGATAAAAATTAAAGGTTTTTGCGTCGCCAGGGACCAGTTTCTTTTCAGCCCGAATATGCGTATTCCCGCGAACATTAACCGTACCGTCAACGAATGACCCTGTCCGGATTTGCGCCCCTTCTGTGTCCAGGCAAAGCGGCACGGATGTAGATGATTGCACAAGATTGATCAGGCCTTTGATCTCGTTGAGGTCTATATGCGAAAGATTAAGCCGGAATAAGGAGGCACCAACAGTTTCAAGGCGTTTGATAGAACGCGGACTCAATGATGCTGGTCCCAGTGTACAAAGGAGTTTTGTCGTCATTTTTTTTCCCCAATTAGAGAACGTAACAAGTCTAAATCTTCAGGTATAGCATGCTCACGTTCGGGATGCCACATCACTGCAGCAATGGGGTGTTTTGGATGATATAGACCTTCTATGAGTCCATCGTTGTCCGTCGCCCCAATTTCAAGCCCATTGGCAAGATCGTCAACGGAAATCGCATCCCTGTGAAATGAATTAACCATTGTTCTTTTGCCGTAGATATTATGCCAGTGAGGACGAATATCTATCTTATGCGGCGTGCCAATATGCCCTTCAACTTTGCTTAGAGTGCCACCAAAGAATGTATTAATAAGTTGGATGCCACGGCACACACCGAACACGGGAAGGTTGCGTTTTATCGCTCCTGCAAGTAATGCTGTTTCAGTTGAGTCTCTTGGTATGTCCTTGCCCGGTGTGTCACCGCCGCTCAGGATCAAGGCATCGGGTTTAATTTCATCAAGATAAAATTCCGGCGAATCAACAATATTTGGTATCGGGTAAGGTTTAATACCTTCACGCTGAAGAGTAATGAACCATTCGCGGCTAAGCGCGTCGCGTTCTTCGAGATACCGACTTTCAAGTGAAAGTCGCATAGTTATACAAATTTTCATTTCGATTTCTACTTTAAGAACATGGCTCTAGGGTTGTTGTTTGAGGCAATCAGATGACTACATTTGTAAAAAATTGCGAAGTATAGCCAAGCCCGAAGTGGCACTTTTTTCGGGATGGAATTGACACCCCCAAATATTATCATGACCAATCGTACCGTTGATGGTGTGCCCACCATACTGGCAACTGCCATATACATCGTCCGGATCATCTGGAACAGGATGCAGTGAATGGACAAAGTAGACGTCGACGCCAGGCTTAAGACCATCCAAAACTGTCGAATTCCAGTTGTTGACAGCATTAAGGCTTTGCCATCCAACATGCGGAATGCGTTGTTGGTCACCGTCTGTATCGACATCAGGAATTTTAATGACGGACCCTTTGATTAGATCGAGGCCTTGATGAAGTCCAAATTCCTCACTTGTTGACAGGAGCATTTGCGCGCCCAAGCAAATACCTAAGATGGGACGCCCAGACTTTGCAAATTCTCGAACAGGTTCTACAAGACCGCTTGCATGCATGTCATTCATAGCATCTTTGAAGGCACCTACACCTGGCAGGATTAACCTGTCAGCTTTTGCAATAATATCTTCATCATTGCTCATTGTCGGAGTGCCGCCCACTACATCAATTGCACTTGTGACACTCATCATGTTGCCAACGCCGTAATCGACAATTGTCGCAGTTGGATTATTCACGGTTTTCTCACTTCGATATTGTGTTGAAGAGCGCTTTGGCGAACGTCAGAAATTGAAATGCGTTTAAAATGAAATACATCTGCAATAGCGACAGCATTGGCACCGCCTTCTTTAACGACTTTGATGAAATCGTCGGTATTACCAAAACCGCCACTGGCAATGACAGGGACATTGACGGCGCTTGAAACGGCACGCACTAGATCAGTATCAAACCCTTTGCGTGTCCCCTCCTGATCGACTGACGTCAGTAGGATTTCGCCAGCCCCAAGGGATACGCCTTTTTTAGCCCATTCGATGACATCCAGACCTGTTCGTTCCCGGCCATTTTCGGTATATGCTTCCCATTTATTCTGGGATCGCTGTTTTGCTTCAATCGAAAGAGTAATGCATTGGGAGCCGAACCGTTGGGCAATTGCGGATAGTAATTCTGGCTCATGTATCGCTGCCGTATTTACAGCGACTTTCTCAGCGCCAGATCGCAATGCATCACGCGCATCATCCACACTTCTGATGCCACCGCCAACAATAATGGGGACGAAAACACCTTTTGAGGTATGACGAACAACGTCGAGTAAGCTGTTGCGGCCATACAAGCTTGCGACTGTATCCATATATAATAGCTCATCAATGCCTTCTGCGTAATAGCGCTGAGAAATTTCATTAGGATCGCCAACAACTTTAAGACCTTCAAGATGAACGCCTTTAATGACATTCGGGCCTTTAACATCTATTCGCGCAATAATTCTTACTTTAGCCACAATTGCTTCCGTTCTGGTTGTTGTACATGTGCACGTGAATGGTTATTATTATAGAGGTTCAACAGCATTGTGGGGCATGTATACGGCATGCTTAAGATGCCATTCGTTATCACGCTTTTCCCAAAGATGAGGTTCACGCCAGCTGTCGATGACTTCCCAGAAGTCATCTTCTGTTATGCCAGTATACTCCAGGAATTCCTGGAAATGTTTCTGTGGGAATTCGCCATCGTATCGTTTAACCAATGCGCAGCCCTCTTCCCGGGTAATATGCCCATCGCGAATTTCATGCGCAGCATCGGAGGTGGCCCTGCAGATGCCGAATTTGATATATGCCAGATAATAATGAAAGCCATCGAATTTATCGTCCAGGCTGGCATACTTTGAATATGTCCCTTCGCTGCGCCCATCCGGGTTCGCTTCGAATCCTGTATGTTCTTTGCAGTAGTAATAATTTTCCTGTGGAATCCATTTGTTGTAATAAGAGTACCATCTAAATTCACATTCTGACTTTTGCATATCTTCGAGGGATGGCGGTCGGTAAAAATGGAAGTTATTCTTCATTTCTTTCTCGGTGAATAGACCTTCTTCAACGCCTGCGGCAGCAAGATCGTCAAGGCCAGCACCTTTGAAATAATTTATCCGCCAATCATCAAGTGGCATACCAGACTTATTGATTGTTTTCACATCACCGCCGTATTCAGCTTCACCGTTTTCCCCAAAGAAAACCAATTTAATATCAAAGCGAAGAGCTATGTGAAATGCATATGACATCTGTCCATATGTGAACGGCTGCCATGCATCGCCAAGGTAGCGGAATGCGAGCTTTGATAGTTTCCTATGTAGGTCGCCGTTAGGTGTGGCTAAAAGGTTGTCGAAGCCAGAATCGATAAATTTTCGAAAGTTTCTCCAGCCGACATCGGTATATGCAAATGGAGACCAGGTGACGGTGAGTGGGTTCATATTCCATTTGTGCTTAAGCTCGTGGGCAATATAGGCGCTATCTTTTCCGCCACTACACGGAACAACAACATCGTAGGATCCATCGTTACGGCGATGCTTGTCGAGTAACTGCTCAAGTTCTTTATTACGCTTTTCCCAGTCTATCCCATTCTGTTTGTATTCTGCGTAATCACAGGCACTACAAACACCATCTTCGTTAAAAACGATCCGAGGGCGTTGATTGGATACAACACATCTACGGCAAAACTTAACCTCTTTCGGTATATCGGATAATTGCAGATCGAGGCGCCGTTCTTTAAGGCGATTTATGTATGTGTCCATGTTCGTAATTCCAATGAGGTGTCGATTTTAGTTGAATCCCGGGCACTAAATAAAGCCATCGGGGATGGGCTGTCATATCAATCTAAGTGTTTTGCATCATCGTTTGCACGTTGGAAGTCATCCAAGCGCCCGATATCCATCCAGTACTCATGAACAGGAAATGCTGCAACGGGCCGTGACTGTTTCATCAAATGATCAAACAGTTCTGTCATGTTGAATGCTTGATTTTTCGGGACGAAATCCAGCACATCAGGCTCTATAACATAGATACCTGCGTTGACAAAAAATGTATGCACAGGTTTCTCATCAATCCGTTCAATCATGGCATCTTTAGTCCCAACAACACCAAAGGGAACCTGAAAGTCGTACTCGCGAACGCACATGGTCGCGCACGAATTTTGTGCTACATGGAAATCGAGAACATTTTGAAAGTTAACTCTCGTTACTAAATCGCCGTTCATTACTATTACAGGAGTGGCGGGCTTATCAGGAAGTAACGCTAAAGCACCAGCTGTGCCAAGTGGCTTGTCTTCTTCGAGGTATTGGATTTTAGCGCCCCATTTAGCACCATCACCAAAATGATCTTTGATAGAATCAGCAAGATAATTAACAGAAATAAAGAAACGCGAGAATCCTTGTTGGAGGAATTTTTCAATTATGGATTCAAGTAATGGCTTATCGCCAACCGTCAATAACGGCTTCGGACTATTCTCTGTTAAGGGGCGTAATCGAGTACCTGTCCCACCTGCCATCAACACAACCCAGTTTTCTTGTGAGGGGGTTCTCAGATTAAGCTCGCTGATGTGGTGGAGGCCAACAACACGCCCATCATGTTCAATAATTGGTATTTGGCGAAGGGCTTTTTCCCGGAATACTTGAAGAAGCTTATGGTTGTCTGTGCCAGGGCTGACAAAGGTAGGTTGCGCATTCATTAAGCTGTCGACGGTTGTTGATAGCGAAGCGCCAGCAAGTAAGGCGCGGCGAACGTCTCCATCTGTAATAGTGCCGGCTAGTTTATTGTCATCATTTATAACGAGGCAGACTTGATACCGACTTTCGTTAATGACGCGAATTGAATCGGCAAGATTTGCAGATAACTTTATAAGTGTTGCTTCCCAGTTAGCCATTCTATGTTTCACTCCTTAAGGAGCTTGCGGGGTTTCCTGCAACTCTCTCGCCGATGCAGAGATCCCTGGTGACAGTTGCGCCAGCACCAACGACAGCGTTCTCACCTATAACAACAGATGGTAATATAATGGCCCCAGTTCCTATGAACGCACCGGCATTAATTTTTACACTGCCACCTGTTACTGCGCCTGGTCCAATAAAGCTATGTGCACCAATTTCACTATCATGATCGATACTGGCACGAGTATTAATGACGGTATTTTTACCCAATTGCACCTCTGGCTGGATAATTGTTCCTGCCATGCACTGAACGCCATCACTTAGAATAGCGCTCTCCGCAATAACGGCATCGGGGTGGATAAGAGGTAAAAATTCATACCCTTGTGCTGCATATTTTTCATATGTGGCCTGCCTTTGCTGAGTGCTAGCAATGGCACCAACGCCGTTGGCGAGATAAATGTCTGATGGTGCATAAGTTGATAAATGCTCATCGGCTCCCGCAATATTGACACCCATAATGGTTGTGCCGTGAAGCGCTGTATCAATATCTGTAGCAAATAAAATATCAAACTCTAGCAGCCGGATAACATCTATAACGACTTTAGCATGCCCGCCTGCGCCAACAACAAGAACAGGTCGCTTGATCATTGCGGCCAACCAGAAGTATATCGGTTTGCGAGTGACATTGAAGCGATGTTCACCAGGCCGTCCATCCCCCATCAACAATTAGCATTTGCCCTGTCACATAACTCGACGCATCGGATGCCAGATAAATGACGGCACCGACCATCTCATCAACATCTGCCATACGGCCTAAAGGGACACGTGCAGCGTAATTTTGTTTAAACGTTTCGTTTTGACCGGATTCTATGCCGCCCGGCACGAGTGTATTAACGCGGACCCCCTTGTCGCCCCAATAGGTCGAAAGGTATCGCGTCAATTGCACAACGGCACCCTTCGATGCCGCATAAACAGCAGGTGTAGTAATTGCGCCGCCCATATAGCCGGACCCCTCATAGATGCGAAAGTCAGGTCCAACGATCCCGTACAACGAGGATGTTTGGATGATGCTGCCGCCTCGATTTTGAGCAACCATTTGTTTGCCAACCGCTTGTGCAACAAGGAACAAGCCATCAATGTTGACGCGCATTACTTGACGCCAAACATCAAAGTCAAAATCTTCGAATGGGACAAAAAATTCTCTGGGGTCTTCTGATTTGGACGCAGCATTATTATGCAAAATATCTATGCTACCCAAGTTATCGACGACATCTGCGACCATTTTTTTGACGGCCATTGGGTCGGCGACATCACACGCAAGACCAAGTGTACGGACATGGTACTTGTCAGCAATTTCGGTTGCTTGCGATGCTGCTGTGCTGGCATTCAGATCGACGACCACGACATCAGCGCCGTAGGCCGCAAGGGCACGTGTAATGCGTTTTCCTTGAATGCCGCACCCGCCTGTGACGATCGCGACTTTGCTGCTTAAGTCGAAAAGATTAGATAGGTCTTTTCTGCTCATTTTATGAATTTCTCGATCGTTGCATTAAAAATTCTACAAAAGCAAAATCGGTTTCATTGTCGATATCAATGGAGCGCTCTTCAGGCATTTCGAATAGTATCGTATTTTTACTAAGCGCATTGTCGCATGTTGAGAACAAGCTCTCGCGACGCCATACATATATGGATGCATTGAGATCGAAGCATTTTGGTGCATCCTGGCGACGAATCACACTTTCTTTTGGCGTCTTCGATAGATGCACGCGTCCGTTCTCGTCTAATTCGACAAGATTGAAGTAAGGTGAACGCCTCGCTGACATTCCGCTAACAAGATTGCCAGCGCTACTGGATTCTAACATCGTCACTGCACCGTGAATATCATCCAAGTTTCTAAGCGGTGCGGTTGCGTCTAGATCAACAATGGTGTCCATCTGCGTCTTAGAAAGACGTTCAATCGAATCGGCGCAATGCCGGATTGCTGGAATTTTTGGTGCCGTGTCGTTGGCCAACTCGATAGGGCGTTCGACGGCATAATCAGCACCCCAAGATAAGCCAGCCTGAAGAATGTCGTCATTGTCGCTACTGATGACAACAGACTTGAATAAGCCGACCTCTTTTGCTTGTTGTATGGTGTGTGCGATTAGTGGTTTGTCCAAAAGTATGCGTAAATTTTTACCCTTAACTCCTTTGCTGCCACCTCGGGCACAAATGACGGCAAGCCGTTTCATTGGCTTACCCATGTTTGAGTTTTGGCAGCAGTAACAGATGCGTCAATCATGCGCACCACGTCGAGGCCTTCTTCGAAGCTGCAAATGATCGACGAATCATCTGCTAGCATCGCTTGATGTTGGCACCGATAAGTGTCGTCTGCGTGTGTTGAAAATTGCTCAGTGCTAGTTGTTGTTTCAACAGTCCCCGCGATCAAGTCGAGCCGAATCGAACCTTGGTCTGTTAAGGCGGTGACGTTACGCGTTGGCGTCGTATCCAAGTAGTTCAACTGCAGTGACACGAGTGGCACCTGTCTTGTCTCGAATAAAATACTAAATATATCGTCGGAACCGATTTCTAAATTACTGAATTGGCCGCCCTTGGCTGTTACACGAGTACAGGGGCCAAATGCCCAGAGTAGGAAATCAATCTCGTGAGATAAGTCGCGGAGAACACCTCCGCCCATATCGTTTTTGGCGGAATAGCTCTGACGATAATCAGTGTTGGGGCGCCATTCTGGTAAATAACTACCTGTATAAGCATGTGCGGCATAAACGTGACGATCTGAAACGATGCTCCGGAATAATTGCAATGCAGGATGGAATCGAAGGTTGTAGGCAATCTTTGCGTTGGGAAAGCTAACTTCCGGATGTTCGTATGTTTGTGCGTACAAAGGCTTTTCAATAAGCAATTGTCCTTCAAACCCATTTGCCCCGAGTATTTGAATATCTTCATGGTGCTCATGTGTGCGGCTGGCAATAACAACATAATCGGGTGAAAATTCAGCGAGAGCTTTCGGCGTATTTGAAAATGTCAGAGAATGCGATATGTCGCGCCGGCTAACGACAGCGACGTCGATGCCAAGCTCGGCCATGATCCGCGCATGTCGTTGACCAATAGATCCGAAGCCAATGACTAAGCCTTTCATTAACGCAGTTCACTCATATTTTTCACCAATTTGATATGATCGTTTTGCGGTAGTCCCAATCTCATCCCAATAACGCATCGGCGACACGCCGTCGCCAGGGCGTTGCGCGACAAGAGCGTCGTCAGAGAAGACTTTACCTTTAGCAATGGCACGGGTTGTGAACAAACTTTTGCGGGCAACGTTGGCTGTATCGACCTCGGCTGGCTGTTGAACTTTCTCGCCAGTGCCGAGGGATTTTTCAACATCTCGGATATTTAAAAATAAACGGCAAAGTTCATCTGGCTCTAGCGATGCCTTGTGGTCAGGTCCTGGTAAAGCCCGGTCGAGAGTAAAATGCTTTTCAATAACGTCGGCACCGAGTGCAACGGCGGCAAGACTAGCGATTGTCCCTTTGGTGTGATCGGAAAATCCGGTACGAAGTTCAAAAGTATCTTTTAATGTTGATATGGCTTTTATATTGGCCTGATCCAGTGGCGTTGGATACGCACTGGTGCATTGTAAGATAGAGACGTTTTTCTTGAGCGCTGCTTGCCCGGCTTCAGATTCGAATGCATCCTCAAATGCTTGCATAGATGGTTGCATGCCATTCGTGGACTGTCCGAAGGCAAGGACTCCGAGTGCACAGCGAATATCATCTATTGTCGACATGCCAGTCGACAAGATAACTTTTCGCCCAGTTCTTGCAATTTCCAGTAAAAACGGTCCATTGGTTATCTCACCGGACGGGACCTTGATGGTTTTCATGCCGATTGTTTCCACAAGAAACTTCAAGCTACCTGAATCAAATGGCGTTGATAGAAAATCGATCCTTTTGGTTTTACAATAATCGCGCAATTCAAAATGCCAGTCATGGGGTAATTCAAGTCGCTTCAGCATTTCAAACTGAGTTTCAGAAACACCTGTCGTTTCTTTTTGGTACGCGGCTTTTGGTGCGTCTTTGGCGGCGAGTGCGGCCGCGGCAAATGTTTGAAATTTGACGGCGTTGGAACCGGCCGCACAGGCAGCATCAATAAGCTGCATGGCCAGGTCTTTGTCACCGTTGTGATTAACCCCAGCTTCGGCAATCAGATAAACGCTCAAGATGTGGCTTCCATTATAGATACATTATAGAAGGATTTTTGCTGGAACGGCTTTGTGTCACATTTTGTGAGCACGTTTTTAATCCGTTTTGATGCGCCGGGAATGCCGTAGGGCGAAGGCGCGCCCAAGTTAATTTCACGGAACGCCGGATTAAGTGCTTTTGTAATGGCTGATATGATGGCGGTTGGCTCGGCGATAGAATCAATAACTGACGTCGCGCGCAAACGCCCCTTTTGCCGGTCTCCGATATTGACGGTTGGCACGCTTAATGCGGGGGCTTCGATAATGCCGCTGGAAGAATTACCAAGGACAGCATCTGCATATTTTGCCGCGCTAAGATAACGAAGCTGTCCAAGAGAGGTGAACATTTGCGCCATCGTTTTGCTGTCTGAGACGAATTCTTTAATTTGTGTCGTAATGGCGTCGTTCCCTGTGTCAGCATTAACGCCTGTAAAGATCGCGGCGTGATCAGGGAATGCTTTAAGGGCAGTTAGCAAAGACATGAGCTCTGCCTCTGCCGGCTGATCGCTTCGGGTTGTCGGATGCATTGTAATGAGAAAGTAAGGTGTGTCGGCATTGATATTGAGTGCAGACGCAATTTCTCTACGAGGCAGCATTTGTGTCTGTGCGATTTGATCCAGACCGGGGGCACCAACCGTAAATACGCGGTCAGGCTGCTCTCCCATTTGAATGATTCGTTCGCGATAAGGTTCTGCCGCTGCGAAGTGGAATGAAGACAACTTAGTAATTGCATGACGCATTGCATCGTCTATTGCGCCCTCGGTAACTTCGCCGCCATGAATATGTGCAATGGGAAGGCCGTGCAACATCGCTGCCTCTACGGCACCAAGAATTTCAAAACGATCACCAAGAACGACGACAATGTGTGGCTGTATAGATAGGAGCTCTTTTGCGATGCCACTGATGGCCAGTCCCATGGAGTGAGCGATGCCTGCCGGGCTGTCATCGTCTAGATCAATGTCAACGCGCGCTGTGATATTGAAGCCGTCCTTCTCAATAGTATCCACGGTGTGCCCGTACTTATTGGATAGATGGCTTCCTGTAACAATCAATTGAAGTTCCAATGCCGGGTCAATACCGATTTCTTTCATCAGCCAATATAAAAGTCCGTATTCCGCCCGAGTGCCCGTAATGACGCAGATTTTTCTTACATCATCTGTCATGCGCTTAATGCTAACTGGCTGCTGGAAGGAATGTTGATCAGTCGTGCATATATATCTTCGGACACGTCCAGGCGTGTGCGAGGACAATCGGCAAACATGGGAAGCATATGCATCGGGCGCCACGCCGGACGCGTCATGTATCCGGCATCATTCGTCGCCTGCAATACATCATCACGTATCCCGGCATCCGCGGGGTCAAGCAATATTGCGTTGAGCCAATAGTTGCTTTTGCAGCCATCAGGTTCAGCAAAGCTTTCTACGCCAGGTATTTCGGCAAACGCGGCATGATAACGATATGCCAAAATGCGTTTGCGTGAGAGATACATGGGAAGCGCTTCCATCTGGGCGCACCCAAGGGCCGCGTTCAGGTTAGGTAAGCGATAGTTGTATCCAACCTGATCGTGGATGAACTCCCAGTTGTGGGCTTGTTTAGCCGTACGTGTCAGATGGCGAACGCGATCCGCCAATGTGCTATCGTTGGTCATGATGGCCCCGCCACCACCCGTCGTGATGGTCTTGTTCCCATTAAAGCTCAATGCGGAAATCAGGCCAAAGCTTCCAGTATGCTGATCTTTGTATAACGATCCAAGTGATTCGGCTGCATCTTCAATCAAAGGAATGTTGAACTGCTGGCAGACATTAAGAAGCCCTTCGAGATCACACGGATGGCCAAAAGTATGCATGCAAATAACGCCAGAAATTTTGCGCCCAGTGGCTGTGTTTATAAGGCCGTCTGGACCGTTGTCGGTGATTGTTTCCAGATGTGTACGTAACTTTCTTGGATCGAGGCCAAGTGTCCCTGCTTCGATATCTGCTATGTGTGGTATGGCACCGATTTGAGCGACGGCATTTGCCGTGGCAACAAAGGTAAGAGCCGGGATGATGACTTCATCGCCATGTTGAACATTTGCGACGAGCAATGCAGCATGTAATGCCTGCGTCCCGGTGCCTGTCGCGATCACATTCTCTGACCCGGTATAGCTCACGATCATTTCTTCAAACCGATTAACGTAGCTGCCTGCAGTGGATACCCATCCGGTATCGATGCAGTCTTTTACATAAGCCCACTCATTGCCTTCAAAGCATGGTTCGTGCAGTGACGTCGCATCAGGACCGAGAACCTCAGCGAGCTTTTGCACAATCTCAGTTGCGATGTTTTTGTCAGTATTTTTTTGCGTCATCGTATCGTATCACCGCATGTATTCGGACGAAGGGCGGAGGTTATTTATTCTTTCAGACCACCAGTCGATGGTTTTCTGAAGCCCTTGTGAAAGATCCGTTTCGGGACGCCATGGGGATATAGCTTTTAACTTTTCAGTATTTGCCATCAATGTCAGCACTTCGCTTTTCTCCGGGCGGACACGCTTTTCTTCACGAACAACATTCTTGGTGCTTCCGGTGAGTTCAATAATCTGGGCTAGTGTTTCTTCGATTGTGACCATATGGCCAGACCCGGCATTAAACACCTCGCCATTGGCTGTATCTGGCAATATTGCAGCTGCGATAAATGCAGCGACGGTATCTTCGACAAAATTGAAATCTCGCTTAGGAGATAAATCACCGACCCGAATGACATCGCACGCTGGATCAATAACCTGACGAATGATGGTTGGGATAACGGCGCGTTCACTCTGCCTTGGTCCGTATGTGTTAAAGGGACGCAAGATGACAATTGGCAGCTCGAAGCTTTTGTGAAAAGACTCAGCCATTAAATCGCCCGCTGCTTTGCTCGCAGAATATGGAGATTGGCCTTGCAAGGGGTGGGCTTCATCAATTGGCGTATAGATTGCGGTGCCATAAACCTCGCTGGTCGATGTATGTACAACGCGCCCAACGTTGGCTTCTCGTGCGGCCATCAATACGTTAACGGTGCCGTTAATGTTGGTCTCAATATAGCTTCTTGGCGCTTCATAGGAATAGGGGATCGCTATCAGAGCAGCCAGGTGAAAAATCACGTCCTGGTTTTTTGACAACTGTGTCATCTGATGAGGGTCGCGAATATCTCCGCGTGCAAGCTGAATTGATCTGAGGACATCTGGTGATAAATCATCGAGCCAGCCGTGACTGTCGAAAGAGTTATAGCACGCTAAAGCAGTGACTTCTGCCCCGGCTCGAACCAATGCTTCTGTCAGATGAGACCCAATAAACCCGTCAGCCCCGGTTATAAAAACGCGACGCCCTGTCCATGCTTTATTTGTCATACGGAAAGCCAATCAACGTAAAGTTTGCATGCTACCGCACTCTGGGTGAAATCACCCAAAGTGCGAAATTTTCTAAATGCGCTGTGCTTCGCGTTTAAACCGCGGCGAATACAGCGTCCTTTTCAACCCGAGCGCGGACTTGTCGCCCAAGGATACTTATCAAGACAGTGACACGATCGTGGTCGTCAGAACTTTCAAAGAGTGCTTCGAACTCTCCTAGCGCACCGCGAAGAACGCGTACGGCATCGCCCGGCTTGAAGGATGAGCCGACATGCGTCTTTACGAGACCGCGCTCATCTTGACGGGCTTGAATTTCGTCGATCACAATATTTGGAATGGGCGCGGGCTTGTTGCCAAACCGGACAACGTCAAAAATTCCGACAGTTGAGCGAATAGCGCGCCACGGAGAATGATCCGGATCAATCTTTATAAAAATGTATCCAGGGAAAAGAGGTTTTGGCACCCAGTCTACTTTGCGCGCATGGCTGCGGCGCTTCAGATGTT